>Ga0302286_10000032_pt1 | contig 122674 bp, 88 predicted proteins | sample III_Fen_E2_3_FD_198765 | JGI IMG/M metagenome (GOLD analysis project Ga0302286, IMG submission 198765) | Peat permafrost microbial communities from Stordalen Mire near Abisko, Sweden - III_Fen_E2_3 | ecosystem: Environmental > Terrestrial > Soil > Wetlands > Permafrost | place: Sweden: Abisko...
CACGTTCTTTCCATAATATTCCGATATCTTCCCTTCCGGTACCTCCACCGGCTCCGGCATGTGGGAAAAGGCCTCACTCACCAAATGAAATCTTAATGTTGACATTAGTAATTATTTTTTAAAGTTCTTAAATAAAGGATCTATTTTCTTCATTAGTGATGCAAAAATAAATATAATTACGCTTTCAACAAAGCAAAAAGATAGAAAATTCCAAAAAAAGATATTAAAATGGCAACTTAAATGGATAAATGATGTCAAAACAGGCATGGATACTACTAAATGATAATGGGATAAATGTATGTGTGATTGATAAAAGTGCATGGATGGCAACTCATGAAAAAGTTGTCATCCATTTGATAACTGTAAGGACTAATAATTGAAGACCTATGAGAATTAATCGAAAGTAGTATAAGCGGTTTCTCCATGTTGTGTCTCATCCAAACCGACGGATTCCTGCTTGACAGTAACACGTATACCAACGACTTTTTCTGTTATTTTGAATAGGACGAATGTTCCCAAACCAGAGTAAACCATTGTTGATAAAGTTGCTATAAGCTGGACCAGAAATTGATGACTGTTTCCATAGAAGGCTCCGCTGTGGGCGGCTTGTACAAGTGGGGTAGCCAATAAACCTGTTAAAAGGACTCCAACTATACCACCAATACCGTGTACGCCAAAAGCATCCAATGAATCATCATAACCCAGTCTCGGCTTTACATAGGCAACCATAATAAAACAAATCACTGTTACAGTAATCCCAATAACGAAAGCACCAGTTATTCCTACAAAACCTGAAGCTGGGGTAATTGCAGCCAAACCGGCTATAGCACCAGTACATGTCCCTATAATGGTTGGTTTCTTATCTATAAACCATTCTATTAAAGCCCAAGTCAAAGCAGCGGTGGCTCCGGCGATATGTGTTACCATAAATGCATTTGCAGCAAGTCCGTTAGCAGCCAGACCACTACCGGCATTAAACCCGAACCATCCGAACCACAAGAGCGATGCACCAATGAATACTAAAGGGATGTTATGAGGAGGTAGTGCGTGTCCCTCGTAATCGTGACGTTTTCCAAGCATTAATGCGGTTACAAATGCGGCAATCCCTGCGCTAATGTGCACAACTACCCCTCCGGAAAAATCCAAAGTTCCTAGTTTACCTAACCAGCCGTCAGCCGACCAAACCCAGTGTGCAAAAGGGTTGTAAATAAAAATAGTCCATAGGACTGAAAATACAAGAAATCCTTTAAAGTTGATTCGTTCAGCAAATGCTCCAATAATCAAGGCCGGAGTGATAACGGCAAACATACACTGATACATTATAAAAACGAAATGAGGAATAGTTCCGATTTTAGTTCCATCGGCGGCTGTTTGGAAATGAGAAATAAAATACGGGCTAAGATCACTTAAGTGAATACCATTCAAAAAAGCCCAGTTAAACCCTCCTATATATGGAGCAAGAACACCTTTTGAACTTCCAAAAGCGAGACTGTAGCCACAAATAACCCATTCAATGCTGATAACGGCAGTAAGGATCAGGCACTGCATCAATACATTTAATACGTTTTTTCTACGGACTAAACCACCGTAAAAGAGTGCCAGTCCTGGAATTGTCATTAACAGGACAAAGGCAGTTGCTACAATCATCCATGCGGTGTCTCCGGAATCGACCTTAAGAGGAGCAGTAATGCCCGCTGCGCCTTGTGCAGCAGTAGAGCCGACAAGAGATGAGAAGGCTACGGTGGACATAATTATTTTTTTCATATTTTTCCTGAAAAGTTGTTAAGTTTCAAATATCGTAAAGCGCTATTTCCTGAAGCGCTGTTAAGTTTTTTTGCTATAAGCTTCTTTACCTGACAGTTGTCAAGCTTCTTTGTTGTAAAGAGCATCCGGACCGGTTTCTCCGGTTCGGATGCGATAGGTATCTTCAATATCTGTAACGAAAATCTTGCCATCGCCTGCATCTCCTGTTCTGGCTGCAACCATGATAGCATTAACTGTCTTTTCAAGATTAATATCACGAACCACAATTGAAAGCATGCGCCGTTGAATATACCTTGATTGGAAAATTTGCCCTCTGATCACCTGATTTTCTGTTGACTTTCCAAGACCGGTTATGTCCCAATATGAAAACCATTCGATGCCTGTATCGTATAATGCTTTCTTGACATCTTCAAATCTTGATTTTCGGATTACCGCTTCAATCTTTTTCATAATTTATAGTTTAAAAGTTTATAATAAAATTTTTAATATTTATGATAAGCAAAAAAGAACCATCCCCCCGCACCAGAGAGAATGGTTCTTTTTTCATGATTTACTGCCTCACGGCAGATATGGCCTCAAAAAATGTTGACATTAGTAATTATTTTTTTAAGTTCTTAAATAAAGGATCTATTCTCTTCATTGAAGATGCAAAAATAATATAATTATGCTTTCAAGAAATCAAAAAGACAGCAAACCGCAAAATAATATACTAAAACGCCAACATTAATGAATAAATAATGTCAAAAACAGGCATGGATACGACTAAATGATAATGGAATAAATATAAGTGTGATTAAACAACAAGCGAGAATGCGGAATAATGTATAAGATAGTCGCCACACAAAGAGCAATATGGCTACTGTACTTATTTATGAAGTTTTTTCTATTATCTTAATGAGACGGACTAAAGGAGCGGATTGGTGAGTTATATGGGAATTAATAGTGACAGGTGTTAAATAAAAAAGACTTGCAAACTATTTCCGTAAAGAAGTTTGCAAGTCAAGGGTATTTTAATTATTTAAAGAATTTGGCTAATCTTTCGTATATAAAGATTCATCACCACTTTCTTTGGTACGTATACGCCAGGATTCTTCAATGTCCGATACAAAAATCTTACCATCTCCAACTTCTCCGGTATATGCTTTTTCCAAAAGGCAATCAACTGTTTTCCGTAGGTTTAGATCACGCACGACAATTGACAATGTCAAACGTGAAATAAATTCAGAATCTCCACCGCGTAAAACTTTTTTTCTCTTTCTTTCGTTACCCACTCCTACCGTTTCAGAATAAGTAAAGAAATCAATATCAATATCATGCAATGCCTCTTTAACTTCTTCGAATTTTGAGCGTCTGATAATTGCTTCAATTTTTTTCATAATTAGTATAAATTAGATGGTTACAAACATTTTTGAAAATATGAGCTTAAGAATATGTTCTATTTGGAAGAGAAATATTAAACCTTTACTGCTATGTTTAACACATTAATAAAGTTAATAATATTTCTCTGTTTATCCAAATATTTATCCAAAAAATTATATGTTAATCAACATATGCTTCAGCACCATGTTCCCAAACATCAAGTCCACCATTGCCTGTTTCGCCTTCTGGTTCAACACGTAATTTATAGGGATATGGTAATTTGCTTACAATAAACATTACGAGAAAAGATATTGCCAAAGTTGCTACAATAACCGTAAAACTGCCGATTGCCTGAGCTTCCAAAACATGAAAACCACCACCATAGAAAAGACCAGTAACAGGTGCCGAGTTGTCAGCTCCCAAAGGTCCAGTTGACCCATATTGACCACTTGCAAATAATCCGAGAGATAAAGTTCCCCAAATTCCGCTAAAACCATGTACGGATACGGCACCGACGGGATCATCGACTCGAAGATATTCCAAGAAATAAACGCCACCGAATACAACAAGTCCTGCAACAGCTCCAATAATTAGTGAGCCCAGAGGAGAAACCCAGTAACAAGGACAAGTAATAGCAACAAGTCCGGCCAACATACCGTTCAATGCAAAGCCTGTATCAAATTTACCCTTGAAAGGTCCTATCCAAAGAGCAGCCAACATTGCAAACAATGATCCAGTACAAGCAGCGAGAGTTGTGTTTGCTGCAACACGGCCGATTCCTTGATAATCCATGGCTGAAAGCGTACTGCCTGGATTAAAACCATACCAACCGAACCACAATAAAAATGCACCAATAGTTGCTAAAGGTAAGCTATGAGCAGGGGGCAAGCCACCTTTTTCTTTATTGTCCCTTAAGAAAACCCGACCAATTCTCGGGCCTAAAACAATTGCACCTGCCAATGATACCATACCACCAATAGTGTGAACGACTGTAGAACCTGCAAAGTCACGGAAACTTTGGCCCAATGAAGGTAAGAAATGTCCGGGAGTTCCCATCAATGCAAGGAAACCATCGGGGCCCCAGGCCCAGTGACCAATAATTGGATAAATAATTGCTGTAACACATACACTGTAAAGAATATCACCACGGAAGCTTGTACGTCCAATCATTGCACCTGATGTAATGGTTGATGCGGTATCGGCAAATGCAAATTGGAAAATCCAGTGTGCCAAAAGAGCTACACCTGTTGTTCCGTAAGTTGCCGGAGCACCTTGTAAGAAGAAATATTGCGTTCCAATAAATCCGTTGCCTGCACCAAACATGAAAGCATAACCAATAGCATAGAAAGAAATACCACAAATGGCCGTGTCAAGAACACATTCTACCAGGATATTTACAGTTTCACGTCTTCTCGCAAATCCTGCCTCAAGCATTACAAAACCTGCTTGCATACCAAACACCAAGAATGCACCAAGAAGTACCCAAAGTGTGTTTAAAGCATTTATTGCAGTTGTCTCATGTGCGGTATAGGTTTCTGCAGCCTGAGCAGTTGAACCTGATAAAACACTTGAAAAGAATACCATACCGGCTATTGCAACCGCCAAGCCGATCATTTTTCCGGCAAAGAGTGTCGCAAAAAGTTTCCAGTCTTTTGGTTTTGATAAGTTCTCGATAATTCTCGAGAAATATCGTCCCTTTACGGGATGTTCTGCTTTTTTACTCATAATAATTTACTTTAAAAACATTAAATATCTTTTATAAACTGTCTTTTATAATATTGTATGTTTGTACACTTTTGGTCATAGCGTTATCCCCGCAACCAAAAAGGCTTTACTGGCATCTGGATTAAATCCAATAATTCCATATACCGGCAAACTAAATTTGTCTGTTATTGCTACTGACTTGCTAACCTTGATTCCAACATTTGTTATGCCGAAGCCTGTGGTTGCATATACTGCAGGACTATCGAAAAGAGAGGCACCGCAAAATACTTTGGCATTGGATGCCAGCGGATATCCCAGCTCGACGTATGTAGAATAGGCATTGTCTTCGGATACTGTTCCATCTGCGTTTAGCTTTTTGTCTGCCCCGCCGATCATTGTATTTACAGAAGCACTTATCGGGAATGACTCTCCTCCTGTATAGGCAAGTGCGGCTTCATAAATATGGTCTGTTCCTTTTTTATAATTAAAATAGTCTTTGGAGAATGTCCAGTTATAATCTGTAAGTGTCAATGACAACTTGCTTGAAATTGCATAAGCAACTGAAAGGTCAAGTTCTTTAAGAGTTCCGGAAAAATTTCCTGATCCCCATGCACCAATACTTACTTTACCATTTGCATAAGTGACGGAAGGCTGAATATTCGGTTCATTTGAACCCTGGGCAACACCACGCCAAATATAAGAACTAACGACATCAGCTCCTGTGGTGAAACTTCCTTGTGCAGATACTGCCAATGCAGAAAGTGAAAACGCTAAGACAAATAACGTCTTAAACCATGTCTTTTTCATAATCATTTTTTTTAGTTGTTAATCTTGTTTATCTATTTCTCGATGCAAAGATAAGCATAGTATTTACACATGCAAACAAAATGACATAAAAAATAACTATTTTGAGAAAAAAAGATTGAATTAAACAATTTAAGCTTTCATTTTGCTTATATAATACAAGTTATCATGGCATTATACATTATTCACGAATCGATAAAAAGTCCTGTTGTTGGTGATAAAACAACTTGATTTCTGATAAATCGAATTAAAATAAAGTAAAGAATAGTAAAAAGAGTAAGGTCTGATATAAACAGAATAACAATTTAGAGAACAAAAAGTCTTATAATCCACTATAAAAAGTGCATAAAAGAACCGAAATGAATCTGTATTTCATTTCGGTTATCATATAATATAAGGTATAGATCAATCTATATTGGCTTAATTAAAAGCCATCAGCTTCATAAAGAAAGAAGTGACAGTTCCTATCATTCCGGATAAATGCAGGATGTCAGTATGCAAGCTATTTTCGACAAGAATGATAATTAGTAAACCAAAAGTCCCGTACTTATATAAATTCATCATTAGTTTGGGATTGGTTTCTTTGAGAAAAGTCAGATAAATGTGTGAGCCATCAAGAGGAGGCAACGGTATCAGATTAAAAATAAACAAACTAATATTGATCACACCCCAAACAACGATGAGGTTGACAATATCAAGACCTAAAGCCGTGCCATAAAAAAAATCAAAAAAGCACAGACCCCGGGCGACAAGAAAGAGAAGAAAGGCCGTGACCAAATTGGATAGTGGGCCGGCAATTGAGATCAGAATCTCGTCACGATGCTTGTTTTTAAGGTTATCAGGATTGAAGGTTACAGGTTTTGCCCATCCGAACCCGGCAACAAGAATCAGGAAAAAGCCCATCCAGTCAATATGCTTCAGGGGGTTCAACGTTAACCTACCCTGATCTTTGGCTGTGTTATCGCCCAAACGATAAGCGACGTAAGCATGTGAAAACTCATGTACGGTCAATCCGATGATGGCGGCAGGTGCTATCTTTATCATCTCTGTCACATCCATCATACCTTAATTATTGTTTGAAAAATTTGAGATTCTAATAGGCCAGGAGACATCGTTCATCTTTTTTTAACCGACGGGGCAACCTTCCACCCTTTTAGTTTACTGATATAATCCGTTAGTTCTGTGGCATTCTTAATATGCTGGTCGACTGTAGGATGGTAATCTATTCCAAGACTTCCGGTCTGTTGTGACATTTCAAAAAAGTATACATTGCCCTTACCTTCTTTATTGGCAATCTCAACAATGGTTTTCAGGCAGCCCCTGACTTTGGACAGCGTTGGATTGGATAGCATCGGACCCAGCAGGCACAGAATATCAGGCTTGCCGTATTTTGTGCGGATTGTATCAATAAACTGAAGATAAGTATTGACGAATCTGGTCGAGTCTCCCCTAAAACTAAAATCGTTTGTTCCAAGGTCTATACAGATAAGGTCCGGCTTTTCAGAAAAAGAATATTTTGGATTCTCATCCCTCAGGAAAATACGGGTATAGTAATTTGTCATACAATCAACGCTTCCCGTTGAAGGACCATTACTGTTTCGGTAAACACCGATTCCTGATTTGCAAACCGCCAGATCGCGGGCGTTAAAGTTCCTTGCAGTAATGGCTGCATAAGTCATATAATGGTTTTCAGTAGCCGGACCGAATCTTTCTCCCAACTTCCCTTCGTTGCCATAACCACAAGTGATTGAATTGCCAATAAATTCAATAAGTTTGGTCCTCTTATTTGCAATTGGCACAAGTGATGCACCTTTATCTAAAACGAACCCGAAAAATTGTGTTTTACCGAACATCTCTTCTGTCCTTTTAAAGATTTCGATTTCATGATTCTTATTTTCAAGTCCTTCCGCCAGCTTGTAAATCTTTTGGCCGACACTGACATTTATTGTATCAAGCAATTTACCATCTAAAATAATGTTATAGAAATTCATACCGACATTGTCATCCATAACCGCCGATATACTTGTACCGTGAAAGCACGCCCTGATAGATACACCCGAGTAAGAAAACCGCGGAGCTTTTACATTTGAAAAATCAATACGTCCTGTGTATTCGATCAGTTTATTATCTGCAGGAATTGTGACCGATGAACCTGCGAAAGACAGTGTTGAAGAAATGATTGACAGAAACAATAATACAGTCCTCATATTTATCCGTTTAATTTGTCAAATGTAGTAATTTTTATATAATCTTTACAACAAAGATTATACTTTTACAGTATTCAGATTAACCTGAAAAGAAAGTATTTCCGATAGATAACGCTAATAATCAATAAAATGGATACCATTCTTATAATCGATGACGAAATACAGATCCGGAGGCTACTTGAAATAAATTTAGCCGCAAACGGATATAAAGTTGTTGAAGCCGGAACTGCAAAAGATGGTTGTTCATTGGCAGCCTCTGTCAATCCGGTATTGATTGTCCTTGATTTGGGCTTACCTGATATGGATGGGTTGGAAGTATTGAAAAAATTACGCGACTGGTATACAGGCCCGATCATCATTCTGTCTGTCCGGAATTCGGAAGAAGACATTGTCCAGGCACTTGACAACGGAGCAAGTGATTACCTGACCAAACCCTTCCGTACCCGTGAATTGCTTGCACGAATACGCGTAGCCACCCGTCAGTCCACACGTCAGGAAGAATCGTCCATGGTTTTTGACAACCTCACCATTGATCTGGTAAAGCACATTGCGACCAAGAATAATGAAATAATCAAACTGACAACAACAGAATTCTCACTGTTGGCCCTAATGGCAAAAAATGAAGGACGAGTACTTACCCATGTATACATCCTTCAGAAAATCTGGGGATATGGTTATACCGAACAAACACAATACCTGAGAGTCTTCATTGCCCAACTTCGAAAAAAGATAGAAGATGATCCGTCTAAACCTAAACTGTTGATTACGGAATCAGGTATCGGATACCGGTTTAGCGGAATATAAAAAGACAAAACGATATTTGTAAATTTATTGGGATATGTCCATTTGTTTGGCGGGGATTGTTATTGTAAAAACAGCACCTCCTTTTTCTCCGTTCGAAGCAATAATACTTCCATTGTGGGCTTCAACAAAGCCTTTTACAATTGAAAGACCAAGTCCGGTTCCGCCGGCCTTGGCATCTTTTCCCCGATAAAATTTATCGAAAACAGAGGACAATTCCGATTCGGGAAAACCATGTCCCTGATCAATAACTTTGAAAACCAAATTTTCACCGGCATTTTGAATTTTCAACTCAATAGCACTTCCCAGGGGAGAATGTTGAGTCGCATTTAAAATAAGATTGTGCAGCACTTGTTCCATTAGTCCGAAATCAACATAAATCACTGGAAAATCATTGGGAATATCTGTTTTAAATGTAAAAGATGCCAGTTCGCATTTGAGCGACTCCAAAACAGTGTTCACCAGATCCTGGGCATCACACCAGTCGGGATGTGGTGTAATCCTGCCCGATTCAAGACGGGACATGTTCAATAAATTCTCGACCAGCCTGTTCAATCGGATTGATGCTATATTAATTCCGGTATACAGTTCCTTTTGTATTGATTCCGAAAGATTTTGCTCCAGCAATGTTTCAGATGATCCCATTATAGTAGCTATCGGAATACGTAGTTCGTGTGAAATGGAATTAAACAACGTTTTATAAAGTTTTTCTGATTCACTGATCATATAAGTCTTTTTGGCAGCATTACGGAGCAATTCACGTTCATATTTGCCAATAATCTGGGCAAGGGAGGATTCCCAAAACTGTTCTTCTCCATAGGTAAAGACCTCGGTCTGTTTGGTAACAATCACACCAAGAGCACGGTTATTACCTATTAACGGATAAAATGTATATTCACTTGAAGGTAATGTATTTGTAAATTTACCAGCTTTCAGAGAATTAGTCTCTACCCAGTTAATTATACTCATTTCATTTTCTGTAATTACGATACTGGTGTTTCCAATAGACTTCACTTCAAGCTGGTTCAATTCATTTTTAACTACAATACAACATTCAAGCTTAAAATACCTGTTAATATATTCAGTAGCAACCTTTATAACATCATCATACCCAGATATGGAATTCAAATTTTTTGTCAGTTGGTACAAGGCATTGGTACGTTCTTCACGTATCCTTATCTTTTTCTCCTGACGGCGCACTCTTGACGTCAATGTCCCATTCAAAAGAGCGATAATGAAGAACATAACCAGCAAAAGCATATCCAAAGGATTCTGGACAAGCAAGTTAAATTTAGGAGGTATGAAAAAGAAATCCCAAATCAAGGCACATAAAGTTGCTGCAAATAAAATCGGACCAGTACCGTAAAAAAGGGCCAGAAAGGAGACTAAAAACAAAAGAATACAAGAAACGGCCTGATAGCCAATGACATGATTTAGAAAATAGCAAATTACAGAGGTTAATATTACAATAAAAGCGACAGTCATGTACTGACTGATATTAGATGTAAAAGGCGGAATGGCCGCCTTAACCTTAAATTTATCCTCAACCTGTGTATCCGAGCCAAGTATATAAACATCAATATTCCCACTGTATTTGATCAACCGGTTTACAAAGTTTCCAAGTTTTAATAATGACTGCACACTACGCACCCGTGGTTTTCCAACAACAATATGCGTTATATTTTCCTTGTGGGCATAGTTTACAATTGCCTTCACCAAATCATCATTTGTGACGATCCGGACTTTAAATCCCAATTCCTTGGCAAGTGTTATATTGGAATCCAATTGCCCGTGATCTTTGGTTGTCAGTCGTTGGGTAGTTTCTACGTAAATGGCATCAACATTGGCCCCGATGGTATACGCCAGATTCTTGGCCCACCTTAGTAAACCGGCGGAAAAAGGACTGACACCTATAGCTACAAGAAAATGTGATCCTGATTTCCAGGGACCAAAAATACGTTTATCCTGCATGTAATCATGCAGTTGGTTATCAACCCTGTCGGCAACGATACGCAACGACATTTCACGCAAAGCAGTAATATTTCCTTTTCGGAAAAAATGATTCACCGCTTCCTTAGACTGTTCGGGTGTATATATCTTACCTTCCGAAAGTCGTTGAAGAAGTTCGTCGGGAGTCAAATCAACCAATTCCACATCATCGGAATTATCGAAAATAAAGTCTGGCAAGGTTTCGCGGATAATCACACCTGTGATTTGTGCAACTGTATCATTGCGACTTTCGAGGTGCTGCACATTCAGCGTTGTAAACACATTGATTCCATGTTCAAGAAGCTCCTGGACATCCTGATATCGCTTGGTGTGGCGGCTTCCGGAGATATTGGTGTGTGCCAGCTCATCGACCAGCACAATTTGTGGGTTGCGTGCAATAATAGCGTCTAAATCCATTTCCTCGATGGAAGTGGATTTATACGCTATAGATTTGCATGGAATTATTTCAAAACCTTTTACTAAAGCTTCTGTTTCTTTCCGTTTATGCGTTTCCACATACCCGATCACAATGTCGCTTCCCTTTTTCCTTTCATCTTGAGCTGCCTGAAGCATGGTGTAGGTTTTTCCCACACCGGCACACATGCCGAAAAAGATTTTTAATTTTCCGCGTTTGTTCTTTTCTTCTTCTTTGGTTATTGCCGCCAAAAGTTCGTCTGGATCGGGTCTGTCTGCTTCAAAATCGCTCATGTGGTTTTAATTAAAAAAAAGCAGTAATACTTTCTTTAGTTCGTACTTTCCATGATTCATCTATTGTTGATACAAAAATTTCACCATCTCCAACTTCTCCTGTATTTACCGCATTTAAAATGCAATCGACAGTCTTTCTTAGGTCTTCATCGGGAACCACAACATTAACCAAAAACCGGGTCATATTAAATAGAAGTTTATTACCTCGATAAACGCCTTGCTTGATTTGTTTTCCAGCTTCGATACATTCCGAATATATAAAATAATTAATATCGATTAAGTGGAGAGCTTCTTTTACCTCTTCTATTTTTGTATTTCTAATTATTGCCTCAATTCTTTTCATATTCTTGATTATTTTAGTTTGTCCAATGCAATATTAAGCAACAATACATTCACTCTATTTTCGCCCAAACACATAAGTTGAGGTGCTTCACTACTCTTTTCAACAAGCATTTTCAATTTTTGTTTTTGTACATCACTAAAATTTCTTGCTTTTGCAATCCGATTGATTTGTAAAACGGCTGCTTCAGGCGAAATATGAGGATCAAGACCGCTTGCCGATGCAAAAAGCATCTCGGACGGAATATTCGCATTATTATCAAGTTGATTGAATTTGATAAATTGGGCTTTGTGTTCAACAAACTGCTTTTTTAATTTCACATTGGTCAAACCATAATTACTTCCACCTGAAGGCAGGGGATTATACGTGATTGCCGATGGACGTGATGTGAAATAAATAGTGCTGTCAAACTGTTGTCCGATTAATTCACTTCCAATTACTTTATTGTCTTTTAAAATTAGACTGCCGTTGGCTTGATAAGGAAAAACGACTTGTGCTATTCCTGTAATCAAGAGCGGATATATCACTCCTGTAAGAATTGTAAAAACCAGGAATATTTTTATTGCGATACCAAATGTTTTCATTTTTCAATTAGTTTTAAATGAGAGAATATCCATTAATATCTATAGATTAATGAGTAAATCGATAATCTTGATTCCGATAAACGGAGCTATAATGCCGCCAAAGCCATAGATCAGCAAATTTTTTGTTAGTGCCCGATTGGCTGAAATGGGTTTATAAGTCACACCTTTTAACGCAAGCGGAATGAGTGCAATTATAATAAGTGCATTGAAAATGATTGCACTTAAAATAGCACTTTGAGGTGAACCAAGATTCATGATGTTCAGAGCTGACAATGGTCCTATGCCATTACTGCCCGCATAAAGGGCAACCGAAATAGCCGGAATAATAGCAAAATATTTCGCTACGTCATTTGCAATACTAAAGGTCGTGAGGGCACCACGGGTCATAAGTAACTGTTTGCCGACTTCCACGACTTCTATCAATTTCGTCGGATTACTGTCTAAATCAACCATGTTGCCAGCTTCACGTGCCGCTTGTGTCCCCGAATTCATGGCAATACCCACATCAGCCTGTGCCAAAGCCGGTGCATCATTTGTACCATCACCAATCATTCCTACCAAGTGTCCTTTTTCTTGTTCTTCACGTATTCTACGCAATTTATCTTCGGGTGTGGCTTCAGCCATAAAATCATCTACACCTGCTTCGGCTGCAATAGCTGCTGCAGTCAATGAATTATCGCCGGTAATCATCACCGTACGGATTCCCATTTTACGCAACTCAAAAAACCGTTGCTTGATACCACCTTTGACAATATCTTTTAAGTGAATTACACCGAGCACTTTATTGTCTTCTGCTACAACCAACGGAGTTGCTCCTTGACGGGCCAGATCGGATACGGTATCAATGACTTTCTGTGAAAAAACCCCCTTTTTTTCTTGAATAAAAGCACGAATAGCTTCCGACGAACCTTTGCGAATCTGATGAACTTTTCCTTCCGGCGTTTCTATATCAACACCACTCATCCGCGATTGTGCAGTAAAAGGAATAAACGTAGCATGTAAATGGGTAATATCTCGTCCGCGAATATTGAATTTCTCTTTTGCCAACACGACAATCGAACGCCCTTCTGGCGTTTCGTCGGAAAGAGAAGATAGTTGGGCAGCATCCGCCAACTCCTCTGCAGTCACATCTTCAGCGGGAATAAAGTTAGTAGCCATACGGTTTCCCAATGTAATTGTTCCTGTCTTGTCAAGCAAAAGGACATCCACATCACCGGCTGCCTCAATGGCACGTCCGCTGGTTGCAATTACATTCCGTTGTATAAGTCTATCCATTCCACTGATACCGATAGCATTCAACAAACCTCCGATGGTTGTGGGGATAAGGCAGACAAGCAAGGCAATCAATACAGGAATAGATAAATTATGTGACAACGATATTCCAGAAGCTGTTAAACTGTATCCGAAGAATGCCGGAAGTGTAACCACAGCCAATAGAAATATGATGGATAAACCAGATAGTAAAATAGTCAGGGCTATTTCGTTCGGCGTTTTCTGGCGTTTTGCACCTTCCACCAAAGCAATCATACGGTCAATAAACGTGTTACCTGCATCAGCTGATATTCGTATCAGAATACGGTCGCTCAATACTCTTGTACCGCCTGTTACCGCCGAACGGTCACCACCGCTTTCGCGGATTACCGGTGCAGATTCGCCTGTTATGGCTGACTCATCAACACTGGCAATTCCTTCGATCACTTCACCATCCGATGGTATTATATCATTCGTTTCACAAACAACAACATCGCCTTTGTGTAAATCAGGGGCAAGAACCTCTGTTTCCTTGTTGCCTTCCATTTTGCGGGCAACTGTTTGCGTGCGGTTTTTCCTCAAGCTTTCGGCCTGTGCTTTTCCACGTCCTTCGGCTATGGCTTCAGAGAAATTGGCAAAAAGCACCGTAAACCAAAGCCAAATGGCAATTTGTAGATTAAAAGAAGAATATGCTCCCTGAAAAATTCCAATAAAAACAATGACCGTAGTTAGAAGTGCTCCGATACCAACTATAAATATAACCGGATTCTTTATCAGCAATGCAGGATTTACCTTTTTTATGCTGTCTTTCGCAGCCCGTACAAGTATCTTTTTATTAAAGATGCCTGCTTTTGATTTTTCTGTCATAGTCATAAATGTTAAAATGTAATTCCGTTATTCATTAATAAATGTTCAACAATAGGGCCGAATGATAAGGCTGGGAAATAGGTCAACCCGCCGACAATAAGAATAACGCCGATTAATAAAGCGATAAATAGCCAATTGTTCGTTTGGAAAGTTCCTGCCGATACAGGCGTAATTTTCTTTTTTGCCATACTCCCGGCAATGGCCATAATGGGTATAATCACTCCAAATCGTCCAATCAGCATTGCAAATCCAATCAATAAATTGTAGAAAACCGTATTGGCATTTAATCCGGCGAAGGCACTACCGTTGTTTCCTGCGCCGGAAGCGAAAGCGTATAGAATTTCAGAAAAGCCATGAGGTCCGGCATTATTCAGACTGGATAATCCAAGAGTGCTCACCGCCGCCCACGCCGTAAATAACAGAATCACAAAAGAGGTAATCACATTAGCTATAATAGCCATTGTTACTTCAAATCCTTCCACTTTCTTTCCCAGGTACTCAGGTGAACGACCTACCATCAATCCTGCAATAAATACCGTGAGGATAATGTATACAACCATACCGTAAATACCTGATCCCACACCACCAAAGATAACTTCACCGAGCAGCAGGTTGATCATGGTAACCATTCCTGCCAATGGAGACAGACTATCGTGCATGCAATTTACTGATCCGTTCGAAACGTCTGTAGTGGTGGTTGACCAAATGACACTGTTGGTTATTCCGAATCGGGTCTCTTTGCCTTCCATCAATGCTGAATGACCGAAAATAGGATTGGCATGATATTCGCTATATAATGAAATAGCTAAACCGGCAGCTAATAATATAAACATAACGGTGAAGATGGTCCAACCCTGCCGTTTGGAACCTACCATTTTACCATAGGTAAAGGTCAATCCTGCCGGGATTAATATCAATGCCAGCATTTCAAGCAGGTTGCTTAATGGAGTCGGATTTTCGAACGGGTGTGCACTGTTGGCATTGAAGAAACCACCGCCATTTGTACCTATCTGTTTAATAGCTATCTGCGAAGCAGCCGGACCCATCGGAAGTACTTGCTGGGTTCCCTGAAGTGTGTGAGCTGTTTGATAAGTATCAAAATTTTGCACTACTCCTTGACCCACTAAAAAAATAGCAAATATGATAGAAAGAGGTAACAGGATGTACAATGTAGAACGCGTTAAATCTACCCAAAAATTACCGAGCTTGTCAGTCGTCTTACGCGATAATCCTTTAGCAAGAGCTAACAACACGGCTATTCCGGTGGCCGCACTTACAAAGTTCTGAACCGTAAGACCCAGCATTTGTACAAGATAACTCAATGTGGTTTCTCCACCGTAACTTTGCCAGTTAGTGTTAGTCATAAAACTCGCTGCCGTATTAAAAGCCAGATGCCACGATACATTTGGTAGATGCGCCGGATTTAATGGTAAAAACACTTGTATAAGTTGAATCAGGAATACGAACAGAAAGCCAATCAAGTTGAACGTCAGTAATCCGAAAGTATAGCTTTTCCAGTTTGTTTCTTCTTCGGAATTAACTTTGGCAAACTTATAAGTTAGCTTTTCAAGCCACCCGAATACGGGTAACATAATATGTTTACTACCTGTAAACACTTTGTACATGTAATTCCCCAGAATAGGCGTCAAACCAATCAACAATCCGAGAAAAATAATAATTTGTAAAAAATCGAACGTTGTGAACATTGATTTATAGTGTTAGAGTGAATACTAAATATGCATCCTCTTTTTGAGGATTAAAACCTAATATGGTTTTTACTGGTAATGAAAACTTATCCGTTATATTTATTGATCTGCTACCAGATAAGCCGACATTAACAACACTGAATCCTGAACGATTTCCGTAACCATCACCATAATAACCATCCGAAGGAGTGAAGCCCAAGAACAAGTTAATCGATTTTATAGGGTAAGCCAGTTCAACGTAAGTAGAATAGTTTTGTTTTGCTGGATTTTGTCCGCCGGTAACAGTGTTTCCACTGTTGTCGGTGTATTGATAATTATTTTCGTATTTTTTATCTGCGCCATAGAACATGGTTGCCACAGATACACTTAACGGAAATGACTCAACTCCACTATACGCCAGAGCACCTTCCAGAATATGATCTGTTTCCTTGCTCCTGAAATTAAAATACGGGTTTTTGAAATTCCAGTTATAATCGGTCAGTGTAACTTTAAATAAACCCTTAGTATATGAAATGTACGGGTCTATCTCTTTGTAGGAACCAATAAAATCAGTCGAGCCCCATACGCCTAACTCGAAACCTCTGCAGGAATAAGCCAATGTCGGTTGAAAATTCGGAGTAGGTTTTGAAGTAGATAAAACGCCTCTCCATACATAACTACTAACCAAATCGGCAGTAACTTTGATTTGTGTACTATCCTGTGCTTTTGCCACCGGAAGAATCATTAAGACAACAAATGATAATAATATAAGTTTTTTCATTTTAAAATTTCTCCGGTTTAATAAGTGAATAAATCAAATAGCCAAGTATAGCCACAGCTATAATTGCTCCAATGATATACCCCGCAGGGGTACTCATTTCTGTTGTTGTTACCATTAAAAGAATTGTTTTCATTTTAATTTAATTTTTAAATAGCCACATGATGAATCATCTCATCAACGTTCTCTGTTTTGTTCTCTGTTTTGTTCTCTTTTATATCTCCTTTGATTTTCTGATCTGTATAAGGAGCTTTATCATTCATCATTTTGTCATAAATCTTACCATAGCCACTTATGCGGGCAAACACCCACCCTATAGCAAAAAGGAGAGCCACACCTCCGACCAATTCTATTAAGTCTATAAATGTTTTCATGTCGTTTATTTTTATTTTATTTCTTTGTTTATCCGATTCAAAAGTATATCTGAACCCATAAGGGGAAAATCAAAAACACAGGAGGGGATATGAAGATTTTATAAAGAAGAAATAAATCAGGAAAATCGTATCAAGACAAGTCAAAAACGGCATTTGAAAGATTACAAACCTATACCTGCTTGGTCGTTTTTATTAGCAGGAATCCAATATTTGTTACAGAAGTAAAAACATGTTAAATAACATGTTTTTTATGTCGAAAAATTTGCATAGTAACCAAAAGCACCTTACATTTGCATCATGTTTTTCATGGTATTAGATTTAAGGTTAAGGAAGATTGGTTGTCGTGAGACAACCTTCTTTGTTTTAGGACATTACGAAATAAACGATTGCCGGTCACCTTTTATTAAAGGTGTATTTTATTCCGACATTTAGCCCAATGTGACTAAAGTCAATCTTAATGGCATCATTTGAGTTTGTTTCAGAACTCAGATCAGATAGATGATCTTCTCCATTAATATCGTATTTCACGACTTTCGACTCATTAAGCTTACAGTAAGTATTGACAGAAAGAAATTCGGCAAAGAAATTTATGTTTTTTGACAAACAGAACTCTGTTCCAAATGAAGACTGAATCCCAATATTAAATTTGCTGTTAGCCTTTGTTTCCTCACAATAAGATGTCACATCAGAAGTTTCCGGATTCCACGAATCATAATCCAACCGAATATTGTTTGTTACTTTCAGGAAGTTCGGGCCAGCCTTAACATAAAATTTTATATTGTTGTAGTCAATGCTATAAACGAATTGAGGAGAAAGCTGAAAAATGGAATTTGCATATTTTATATTCCCAAAATAGCCATATAAAAAAGAGCTTGCTTCCCATATATTATAATTATTCTGCGGAATGGAAAAATGTTGTGCTGTAAATATTTGTGTATTTCCGGCAAGTTCGAATGAGATATTTTTGTTTAGAATGTAACCGCAAGACAAACCCAAATTTATACCTTGGCCATTCCTTAATCTTGAAACATAAACATTCTCATTATAACTATATGGCTCGTAAACTATCACTTTAGAGGTAGCCTGTATCGTTCGAGGATTGAAATTGAAAGAATATCCCGTAAATGCTTTCACATATAGTTGAGCGTAAAGACAAGTATATGTACAAAGCAAAAAACAAATAACACTAATTCTTCTCATGTCCCTTAAATATATATTTTACACCAATTCCGAAATAGACCGTATTCATCCATATCGTTTCCTTTATCCGCTCCTCCGGTATTTGCGAGCCGGGATCATAGTTCCTTATTTCATTCTCGTATTTTATCTTTTTAATGGATATGTATTCCGCTTCGGTTTGTTCATTGCCATAATCATGATATTCGGTCAATGTTGCAGCATGTGGCGTGTAAGAATAATTTTCCATTCCACATTCAACCAAAAGCGCAAGCCCGGGTTTAAGAAAATAGTCATACTCAAACCCCCAATTATAACCCAGACATAAGTCTTTGCTTAAAGCGTACGTCTTAGAAAAATTATTTTTATCCAAATCTTTGGCATATAAAGAATTATCAAGCCATGATACACCAATAACAGGACCAATCGACACCAACAAGGCTGAGTTGTTAAAATCCCTGCCAAAGGTAAATGAAGGTAAGGCATTTATAGATTGAAGTTTCCAATCCGTAATTCCAGGTATTGAATAGGAACCGGTTGCTTCATCTGCTTCAAGTGTTTTCTTTGATCTAAAATACTCCAAACCGAATTCCACACCAAAAGTTTTATTGAATTTGTAACCCAGGGTACCACCATATCTAAATCCACTGGATAAGGAAAAGTTATGAATGTCGCATCGCACCGGTATTGTTACGCCATAGCCTCTGGAGTCTTCTGTTATACTAAGATCAAAATACCTCGGAGCATCCTGGGCAGAGACCGATTGATTGTACCTTAAAATCGGCTTAAAATAAAGTTCTTGTCCCTGTAGGAACTCCGTCAGGAGAAACATTAAAGCTCCGGAAATTAAATACTTTTTCATTGAAAGATTCGGTTTTCTAACTACAACGAACCCACATAGCTTTGTAAAATCGCTGTTTGTCACCATTAAAATAAAGATCCGCCTCGTATGATTTCCATACATCTAACTCAGCCATTACAAATTTAATGGATAAAAATGATAATTCAGTTACAATCAAATAAAAAAATCGGCAAGCAGGGTGAAATAAGATCCCACACCTATCCAGCCATTGAAGTCTGACTTTCTTCGATATAAGCAACTGCTTGGTGCATGTACACCATGGTGTGTTGGTCTGCACAGCGTGGTGTGCTGGTTGGTACAGCGTGGTGTGTTGGTTGGTACACCATGGTGTGTTAATCGGTACAGCGTGGTGTGCAGACCAACCAAAGACTGTGATTTTTCAAATCAGGGAGGGTGTTGGTAAAGATTAGTGGAGAGTGATTTATATTTTTGCTCTTATGTCAGAATTTATTTCCCGATTAACTCGTTTATATAATGTATTTATTATATTTGTATTGCATCTTGTTTGAAATACAAGGTCAAAAATATTTGTTGAATTATTCATTAACCATTAAAGCATAGGAGAAAAAAATTATGTTGAATCCCAAAATCTCAAAATTGCTCAACGAGCAGATCAACAAGGAATTTAATTCCGCTTATATATATCTTGACATGGCAAACTATTTCAGCGACCAGAATCTGAACGGCTTTGAAAACTGGTTTAATATCCAGACACAGGAAGAGCATGCGCATGCCATGTTGATGAGGCAATACATGCTGAATAACAGCGAGAAAATAACCTTTACGGCAATCGCCGGACCGGATCAGGAATACAAAAGCTTCAAAGAACCTTTGATCGCTGCTTTTAAACACGAACAATACATCACTGCCTCTATCAACAATATCTATTCGGAAGCCTATAATATCAAGGATTTCCGCACAATGCAAATGCTTGACTGGTTTGTAAAGGAGCAGGGCGAAGAAGAAAAAAATACAGAAGATCTTTGCAAACGCTATGATTTGTTTGGTCAGGATGCAAAGGGGCTTTATATGTTGGATAACGAACTACTGGCACGTGTGTTCGTTGCTCCTTCCCTCGTTTTATAAACCCGGACCCGGGTCAGCTCACACAACAAGGTATTGACATTAAATTCCCCCGGTTGAAGACACTTTAACTTCTTCCGGGGTTCTTTTATGGCATTCACAGCCAATACACAATATATGGATTCAAATTGCCCATTCACAAAATATTTACTTAATTTCGCAATTTGCCTTTAAAATATCCAATACATGAAAATCACACATAATATTCTCAAGAAAAGGAATTTCTGCAACGTGCATACATATTGCAAAGTTAAGCTTTGCCTTAACCGGAATATTGGCTTTTACACAAACCGTAAACGCAGCAAGACCACCTCTCATGGGCCAGCGTGACAAGTATTATCGATCAGAATGCCTTTATGGCCGTTTGGTCGTCTCCCGGCCATTACAATGATATGGATATGCTTGAAGTAGGCCGTGGAATGACAGCCGAAGAAGATAAAAGCCATTTCAGCATGTGGTGCATCTTCACTGCACCTTTGGTTTTGGGCAATGACCTGACCAGTCTTTCGCAACAGACAAAGACCATTCTGACCAACACAGAAGTAATAGCCGTGGATCAGGATACAACCGAACAAGCTCATATTGTTACAGACAAAGGGGATAACCTGCAAGTTTGGGCAAAGAACCTGAATGGAAAGCAAAGTCCGGAACGGGCAGTGGCACTTTTTAACCGGACATCTGCAGCCGCATCCATGTCCGTCAAATGGAGTGATCTTCTTTTGGACGGATCTGCAACTGTCCGCGATTTATGGTTGCATAAAGATTTGGGAACGATGGATTCCATGTATACCGTAACCGTACCTTCTCATGGCGTTGTTATGTTGAAGGTTGTCGGAACCAAAACCAGATTACAGGAAGTTTTTGAAGCAGAATATGGCTGGATCAACAATTATAACAAGACCCTTAACTCTGCCGTTATTTCCAATCAGGGCAGGGCTTCCAGGGTAGTAGCATGTTCAGGTTTCGGAGAAGTTGGATATATTGGCAGCAGCGCTGACAACTATGTTGAATTCCGTAATATTTATGCAGATTCCACAAAGACTTACACTTTGAAACTTTCTTATTTAAGCGGGGAAAACAGGAATTTAACAGTCAAGGTTAACGGCATAGACACCCTTTTAACAAATCTGAATTCTGGAGGTTATACAACAGTAGCCACAAAAACTTTCCCGGTAAGATTAAACAGAGGAAACAATATTATTCGTCTTTCCAACGCTACAGGATGGGCACCTGATCTTGACAAGATTCAAATTAATTTGAATGAGAATGTGAATCCTACAACAGGGATCAATAAGGTTACAAAAGAAGTATTATTCAGGGTTTATCCGAACCCTTCTTCGTCTTCCATGCATATTGAATCAGACTCACCTGTTAAGAAAGTGGAAATCTATTCCCTTGATGGTGTTTTATTAAAAAGCACTACGCAGACAAATGTTTCTGTTTCTAATTTAAATACAGGCACCTATCTCATGAAAGTGACAACAGAAAAAGGTTCAACAAGTCAGCAGATTATTAAAGAATAGTATTCGGACGGCTGAATCTACAAAAAAAGGATCTATAAATTTATAACTTTTTAATTGTATCAGATACACCTCTTTCTGAATAAAAAGCATTAAATTCGCTTCCTAATATTTTAATACTTATAATAATACTTAAATAAGTAATACACACTAATTTATCAATCTTAAACTATGGCAGATAGCAAAGAAAAGTTATTTTCAGAATTCCCTCCCGTCACCACCCAGGAATGGATGGACAAGATCACAGAAGACCTAAAGGGTGCGGATTTCGAAAAAAAACTTGTTTGGAAAACGAATGAAGGATTCAAAGTGAGACCCTTCTACCGCACTGAAGACCTGGAAGGCATGAAAACCACGGATTCACTTCCTGGAGAATTTCCTTTCGTCCGCGGAACAAAAATCGACAACAACTGGTACGTAAGTCAGGAGATCGAAGTAACAAATCCGAAAGAAGCAAATGCTAAAGCTTTGGATATTTTGGAAAAAGGCGTTGATTCCCTCTGCTTTTCTTTCTCCGGAAAGGATTTCACGGCAAAGGAAATAGAGACTCTTCTTAAAGGTATACAGCTGGAATGCATTGAAATTAATTTTAGAACATGTTATAAGGAAGCTGCAAAGATCACCAAAATACTGGTTGATTACGTAAAAGCAAAGAATCTCAGCCTCAGTGAAATAAAAGGGTCCGTCAATTTTGACCCTTTCAAGGGAATGATGGTCAATGGCACTGACATCAATATTGATTCTGATATCATCGCCGGAATTAAGGACGTATTTAAGGCTGCATCGGAATTACCGCATTTTCGGGTTTTCGGAGCCAATCCTTATTTATTCAACAAGGCAGGTGCTTACTGCGTTCAGGAACTTGGATTTGCACTGGCTTACGGGAATGAATATCTCAGCCTCGGCACAGCAGCAGGAATAGCACCTGAAGATGTTGCTTCCAAAATCAAGTTCAACTTTGGCATCAGTTCCAACTACTTTATGGAAATTGCCAAATTCAGGGCAGCACGTCTCCTATGGGCACAGATAGTCAATGCCTACTTACCGGATGGCGCCTGCAAGAAAGCCGCCAAAATGAACATTCATGCAACTACGACTGAATGGAACCAAACAATTTACGATGGTTATATGAATTTGCTTCGCAGCGAAACGGAAGCAATGTCCGCATCTATCGCAGGTGTTGATTCTATCACCGTCACGCCTTTTGACCAGCCATACAAGACACCGGACGACTTTTCCGAAAGGATTGCCCGCAATCAGCAGTTGCTGCTAAAAGAAGAAGCACACTTTGATAAAGTCGTCGATGTTGCTTCGGGTTCTTTCTATGTTGAAAACCTTACGGCTTCCTTAGCTGAAGAAGCATGGAAATTATTCCTCGCCATTGATGAAAAAGGTGGTTTCTACAAAGCACTAAAAGAGGGCTTTATCCAGGACGAAGTGAATGCTTCGGATATCAAACGTCAGACTGCCATTGCAAGCCGTCGTGAAATTCTGGTGGGCACCAACCAATATCCCAACTTCAACGAATCCTCTATAGAAAAGGTAAAAGAAGGTAATAAATATAAAGGGTGTTGTTGTGATTCAGAGAAAGGCGACATTCCTACCCTTCATTTCGAACATGGAAGTTCTGCATTTGATGCTTTGCGTCTGTCTACAGAGGAATCAGGGAAACGCCCCAAAGTATTCATGCTGACCATCGGGAAATTAAGCATGAGACTTGCACGTGCGCAATTCTCCAGCAATTTCTTTGGATGTGCAGGTTATGAAATAATTGACAACCTGGGCTTTAACACACCTGAAGAGGGTGTTGCCGCAGCCCGCAAAGCTAAAGCAGATGTGATTGTGCTCTGTTCCAGCGATGATGAATATGCAGAACTGGCACCTGTGACTTTCAAGGCCATTGGTTCCGGCAAGGAAATCTTCGTAGTGGCAGGTTCACCTGCCTGCATGGAAGATTTAAAGACCCTCGGCATCAACAACTTCATTCATGTCCGCTCAAATGTTTTGCAAACATTGCAGGATTTCAACAAGCAATTAGGAATCAATTAAGAAAAACATTATGAAACCAGATTTCAAAAAAATAGATATAAAAAACGCCGGAATTGATTCCAAAGATCCAAAGGCCTGGGAAAAAGCCAATGGCATTGAGAAGAACTGGAAAACGCCGGAACTGATTGATGTAAAACCTGTTTATACCAAGGCTGATCTTGAAGGCATGGAACATCTGAACTATGCAGCAGGTATTGCTCCTTTTTTACGTGGTCCGTACAGTACCATGTATGTGATGCGTCCCTGGACGGTCCGTCAATATGCCGGATTTTCCACAGCAGAGGAATCAAATGCCTTTTACCGTCGCAATCTTGCTTCCGGTCAAAAAGGTCTGTCTGTTGCGTTTGACTTGCCAACACATAGAGGTTATGATGCCGATCATGAACGTGTCGTCGGAGATGTTGGAAAAGCAGGTGTTTCCATTTGTTCCGTTGAAGACATGAAAGTGCTGTTTGATGGCATTCCTTTAAACAAAATGTCTGTCTCCATGACTATGAACGGAGCCGTTTTACCAATCCTTGCTTTCTATATCGTTGCAGGTATGGAGCAAGGTGCAAAACTGGAAGAAATGGCCGGAACCATCCAGAATGATATTCTGAAAGAATTTATGGTACGCAACACCTATATATATCCGCCTGAATTCTCCATGAAAATCATTGCCGACATCTTTGAATACGCTTCAAAGAATATGCCGAAATTCAATTCGATTTCCATATCCGGTTATCACATGCAGGAAGCCGGAGCCACTGCTGACATTGAACTCGCCTACACACTGGCAGACGGACTGGAATATCTCCGCGCCGGAGTAAAGGCAGGGATGAGTGTTGACACTTTTGCCCCCCGTCTTTCTTTCTTCTGGGGCATCGGCACAAACCATTACATGGAAATTGCCAAAATGCGTGCCGCCCGTATGTTATGGGCAAAGATCGTGAAGAAGTTCAATCCGAAGAACCCGAAATCGCTTTGTCTGCGTACACACTGCCAGACTTCCGGCTGGTCTCTTACCGAACAAGATCCATACAACAATGTTGGCCGTACCTGTATTGAAGCCATGGCTGCAGCACTCGGACACACCCAGTCATTGCACACCAACGCGCTGGATGAAGCCATTGCCTTGCCAACCGACTTCTCCGCCCGTATTGCCCGTAATACACAGATCTACATTCAGGAAGAAACCAATATTTGCAAGGAAGTTGATCCGTGGGCCGGTTCCTATTATATTGAATCTTTGACGAATGAACTGGCAAATAAAGCCTGGGCTCTGATTGAAGAAATCGAGAATCTGGGAGGTATGGCAAAAGCTATTGAAACGGGCATTCCAAAGATGCATATTGAAGAAGCTGCCGCCCGTACCCAGGCTCGTATTGACTCAGGAAACCAAATTATCGTTGGTGTTAACCGCTATCGGCTGGAAAAAGAAGCACCTATTGACATTCTGGAGATCGACAATACCGCTGTTCGTATTCAGCAAATTGAGCGTTTGAAAACGCTGAGAGCGAACCGTAACGAGGCTGAAGTGCAAAAAGCACTGGATGCCATTACAAAATGCGTGGAATCCAAACAAGGTAACTTGCTTGAACTGGCTGTTGAAGCTGCCCGCCTTAGAGCCAGTCTCGGCGAAATTTCCACGGCATGTGAGAAAGTTGTCGGGCGTTATAAAGCAATAATCAGAACAATATCAGGCGTGTATTCATCAGAAACAAAAAATGATGCAGACTTTCAGAAGGCCTGCACTCTGGTTGAACAGTTTGCGAAAAAAGAAGGCCGTCAACCACGTATTATGATTGCAAAAATGGGACAGGATGGCCATGACCGTGGTGCAAAAGTTGTAGCTACAGGTTATGCAGACTGTGGTTTTGATGTCGACATGGGTCCATTGTTCCAAACTCCTGCAGAAGCAGCTAAAGAAGCTGTTGAAAATGATGTAAACGTTCTCGGCGTTTCTTCTTTGGCCGCCGGTCACAAGACGCTGATTCCCCAGGTGATGGCGGAATTGAAAAAGCTTGGCCGTGAAGACATAACCGTTATCGCTGGTGGTGTAATTCCGGCACAGGATTATGATTTCCTTTACAAGGCGGGCGTATCCGGAATTTTCGGTCCCGGTACCTCTGTAGCCAAGGCAGCCTGTTCCATTATGGAAATTTTGCTTGAAGAATAATCATCCTTATTTCTTTATAATAGACTTAAAAGATGCTATCTTGTTAAAAGATGGCATCTTTTTTTATTTAAGTAGAACTTTTCAATGCTTTTAATGTTATAATTTGAAAAAGAATGTGTATTATTGTATTTTATATTATCTGTATCCTTAAACACCACCTTGCACTATGAAGCGAATTAAGTTTTCACTTAAGATAAGCATAGCCGCCTTTCTGGGCATTTTTATGCTTTCCTGCATTGATAGTACGTATGACCTTTCCAACCTTTCCAAAGAAGCAGAACTATTTAAGAATTCGCTGAGTGCACCTGTCGGCACAGCTACAATTCGTATAGATAGTGTGATTGGAACGGTAGATATTGACACGTCAATTCTGAGTGTCAGTGACAACATGTACCATTTCGGGTATTCAGGAAGTTTTGACATGAGCAGTATCTCCAATACTTTCAATAACTTTGCTTTAAATTCTGTCAATGGTATACAAAATTCTGTCAATTTGTATGACGCAAGTGCGATTCCATATATCCCATTTCCGCTTCCTGTTACAGAATCGAAAACTTACAATGGTTCTATGAGCCTCACTTTACCCTCATTTAACACCAACCTTATCAACGTAGACAGTGTCCAGCTTGAAAATACATACCTAAGACTGGCAACCAGTGTTTATGGTCTTGAAGGCAGAAACAGCAAATCTTTGGGAAATAGTATTACCGTCATTTTTACAGTAATAGGTAATGCTGCAGATTATTACGATTTACAAGGGAATCGGATAACATCATGGACATTGAATTTAGGTGACACTTCAACTGTTCAAGTTCGGATGCTTCGCCTGTATGGTGATGTAAACACCCTTAATCTTGGGAGAAATATTACTGTAGCCATTGCAAACGACGGAGATATTAAAGCTACAGTTAAAGCACAGACCTATGCAACTTTAAATATGGACTTTCCAGGTGGTGTCAATTACAGTACAGTCTGGGGCAAAGTTAAATACACCACTCAAGGTAAACTCGACAACATTAAATTTGATGCGTTCGGCAGTATATTGAAACAAAATGATGTGCTTGATTTATATGACCCTACAATTACGCTAAATACAGAAGGAAATCTTGGCGTTCCTGTAAACATAAATCTAAATTCGATAGGGGCATCAAATTCCGGTGGAACAACAAAATACCTAACGGGGGCTAATTTCCGGATAGAACCTGCAACAAGCCCTAAGGACTCTATTGCCAACACATTTGTGATTGATAGAAGCAATGGGACTTCAGACCTCTTTAAAATTGCTCCGGACCAAATTTTGTTAGGTTATAGTGCTACATCTGACTCTACTGTTTCCTCATTCATGTCAAAGAATTCCAAATTGAGCATGTCTTACAAGATGGATATTCCGCTTAAATTCGGCAAAGATCTTAAAATGTCTCTCGGTACGACCCTAAAGAACCCGTTTGCCGGCCATATGAACATGTTGCAAAACCAGGACAGTTTGCAAGTCGCATTGCATCTGGATATTGACAACAACATCCCTTTGGCTTTCAAGATCGGACTTACAGCATTGGATAAGGACAGTATGCCTATTGCCTCATTTGATACTGTCACTACTACGACTATTGCTTCAGCCCATGTCAATTCCAGTGGTTTTTCAACGGATACGGTTGCAACATCTACAGATATATTATTGACAACAAATCAGATCAATCAAATCAAGAATATTGAAATGTTTAAGATCGATTTTACAATCCTGACCAATCCAAATGCTGTTTCCGACTACAAAGCGACAGTCAGGCCATCGGATGCCATCAAGATTAAAATTGGAGGTAAATTAAACGGAGGGGTAATTGTAGACCTAAAATAAACTGAAAACTTTGACATCAATGAAACATAAGATCTTGTCTCTGCAAATTTGCATTGTTCTGACTATAGTCGGGATGTTTGGCATTTCAGGTAAAATTTCGGCTCAGGAAGTCAATTCACTTTACTTTCTTGATAATACGCCTATGCATACTCAGTGGAATCCGGCCATGGCTCCAAAGCATTCCAGTGTTGGTATTGGACTAAGTAACGTTTCATTAGGATTCCAGTCAGACCTGGCTTTCAGTGATCTCTTTACGCCAAGTTCGGACGGTAAAACGCTCTATACTTTTCTTAGCCCCAATGTTGATAAGAATGACTTCATTTCCAAATTGAAAGATGTTTCTTCCATCAATTTCAATTCCAGTATGGATTTCATAAATATTGGCTTCCGGCTTCTCAATAATTATTTTACTTTTCACAGTGGGCTTAACGTGGATTTCGGAGGAGGGATACCAAAAGATTTCTTCAAAATGTTTATGCTTGGAATGGACAAAAATACAACTTCCACAAATTTTGATCTCACAAAAACCAAGGTCAACGCCATGGCTTATGCTAAAATCGGAGTTGGTTATTCTATGAATATTGGTTCTAAGTTATCCGTAGGTATCAATGCCAACTACTTGTATGGCATTGCAGATATGCGCATGGGCTTTGACCAGCTCACGGTAAATGCTTCCCAAACCAATTGGACAGTAACAACCAAAGGATATCTGCAAATGGCAGCTCCTGAACAAATTAGTTTTGAATATAAGGATGATGGTTATCTGGACAAAATTCAAAAGACGGGTAATTTCACAAGTCTACCTCATGCAGGTTCCGGTATGTCTATAGATTTAGGCGCAACATTTAAACCGTTGTCCATACTGAAACTTTCAGCCTCAATCACAGACATCGGCTCAATAAAATGGAACAAGGATTGTGTACAACGTGCCAAATCCAGTGGAACATTTGCTTTTAACGGAGTTGACCTAAATGATGAGAACGAACAAAGTACGACCTCAAAAGATGTCATCCAGAACTTCAGGGATATGGCTCATTTTCAAAAAGATAATACTTTTAGCACCTATAGTAGCAGTCTCACAACCAAAATGAATCTCGGAGGCGAAGTTGGTTTTTTGAATGACCGTATTTCCGCTGGTCTCTTATCACAAACTTGTTTTGCCTCAGATGGCACCTATGAAAACATTATGATTTCTGCCAATGCCAAACCAATTAGTATTATTCAGGCAGCACTTACTTATTCGCTGTTGCATGGAAAGCAAAGTGCTATTGGGGCAGCTGTAAATGCCAAATTGCTGTTCTTCGACCTATTCTTTGCGGCTGACTGCATTCCGACTAAATTTTCTCCTCAAATGATTCCGATTAATAATTCCTATTTTAATACTGAGTTCGGGCTTAATGTCATGTTTTGAAGTATCTGAAAAATGAAAAGTATTCTTGTTACCGGGGGAGCTGGGTTTATCGGCTCTCATCTCTGTGAAAAACTTTTGAATGAAGGCAATGAAGTAATTTGTCTGGATAATATGTTTACAGGTAGCAAACGAAATATCATTCAACTGCTATCGAATCCATATTTTGAATTTATAAGGCACGACGTAAACTTTCCATATTTTGCCGAGGTTGACCAGATTTATAATCTGGCATGTCCTGCATCTCCTATTCATTATCAGCATGATGCCATCCAGACTGCCAAGACATCCGTAATGGGAGCCATAAATATGCTGGGTCTGGCAAAAAGGATTAAGGCAAAAATTCTTCAGGCTTCAACAAGTGAAGTATACGGTGATCCTTTTATTCATCCTCAGGTTGAATCTTATTGGGGTAATGTCAATCCGATAGGTATTCGTTCTTGCTACGACGAAGGTAAAAGATGTGCAGAAACACTGTTTATGGATTACCATCGAATGAATAATGTGAAAATCAAGATTATTCGGATTTTTAATACTTATGGACCAAAAATGCATCCGAACGACGGTCGTGTCATCTCAAATTTTATTGTACAGGCATTACAGCATAAAGATATTACAATTTATGGAGATGGCATGCAAACAAGAAGCTTTCAATACGTGGACGATTTAATTGAAGCTATGATAAAGATGATGAATTCGGACGATAATTTTACCGGACCGGTCAATATTGGGAACCCTCATGAATTTACAATTCTGGAACTAGCAGAAAAAGTAATCGATTTGACACATTCCAGATCTCAGATCGTTTTTCACCCGCTACCTCAGGATGATCCAAAGCAAAGAAAGCCGGACATAACTTTAGCTAAAGAGAAGCTGAATTGGCAACCAACTATCGAACTTGAAAAAGGTTTGGTAAAGACTATCGATTATTTCAGGAAAATCGTTTCATAGCGAACCCCACGATAAAAACACTGTCAAATCATTGAAGCAATCGTTTTTTTAATCTGGGCGGAAAGTTCTTCGGCTTCAACTTTTGACTTTGCTTCAGAATATATGCGAATGATCGGCTCTGTATTTGATTTGCGCAGATGAACCCATTTATCAGGAAAATCAATTTTCACACCATCAATATCATTTATCTCCTCTTTTATAAAGCGCTGTTTGACGGCTTCAAGAATCTTGTCCACATTAATTTGAGGCGTTAGATCAATTCTTTCTTTATCAATATAATAGTTAGGATAGATTGCTCTTAATGCTGAAACAGTTTTACCACTATGTGCAAGGTGTGAAAGAAATAGAGCAATTCCAACCAAGGCATCACGCCCGTAATGACTTTCAGGGTAAATGACCCCACCATTACCTTCTCCACCAATAATGGCATTGGTAGCTTTCATTGCAGTTACGACGTTCACCTCACCTACAGCAGCCGCAGTATATTTGCCTCCATATTTTTGAGTGACATCACGCAAAGCTCTGGTTGAACTAAGATTGGATACTGTATTTCCTGGTGTATGAGCCAAAACATAATCTGAAACAGAAACCAATGTGTATTCTTCACCAAACATTTCACCATCTTCACAAATAATAGCAAGACGGTCTACATCCGGATCCACCACAAACCCAACATCTGCTTTCGAGGTTTTCATAAAAGATGCTATTTCGGTAAGATTTCCAGGAATCGGTTCTGGATTATGTGCAAACTGACCAGTCGGAGCACAGTTCAACTCGATAATATTCTTCACACCCAATGCTTTCAATAGCTGGGGAATCACAATACCTCCAACCGAATTGACACAATCAACCACAACCCTAAAACCAGCCTTACGGATAGCTTCAGTATCGACGAGTTTAAGTGAAAGCACAGCATCAATATGTTTTTGGTTATATGAAAAATCATCAACGATATGGCCAAGTTCATCCACCTGAGAGAAATTAAAATCGTTGGTCTCGGCTATCTTTAGCACCAATTCGCCCTCTGCCGCATTCAGGAACTCTCCTTTCTCATTGAGAAGCTTTAAGGCATTCCATTGTTTGGGATTGTGACTGGCAGTCAGTATAATACCGCCACATGCTTCTTCCCTTGTTACAGCAATTTCTGTAGTTGGCGTTGATGCAAGACCAATGTTGATGACATCAAACCCCATACCGATCAATGTTCCGGAAACAATCTGAAAAACCATATCACCGGAAATACGGGCGTCCCGCCCCACTACAACTTTATTATTGGATTTTCTGGTATCATCTAACTTTATCCATTGAGCATATGCAGCTGTAAACTTAACAATATCAAGAGGACTTAGCCCCTCTCCAACTCTGCCTCCAATAGTTCCTCTTATTCCGGAAATTGACTTTATTAAACTCATAGCAATTATTCTAACGCCAAAAAGCATATCTTAAATCGTAATAACGCGCAGTCAGAGAGGAGGAATAAGTAGACATTCCAAGGTCAGCCGGCACTATAAGCTGGACATGACCTTTATCACCAACATACCTTAAAGCCTCATGCCATGCTTTGCAATCTCCCCAGGTAACTGATGAAATACTATTATACAATATTTCTGCCGGGTCGCCTGAATCATACATATTGCTATAAGTTGTATCTCCAGCCATACTGGTTTCCACATAACGCACACATATCACCGTATTTCTGGGAATAGAATCAATTATACAAGTTCCCGTATCAACAACATGGACATAAAGTCCAAGAGAGTCCTGAAAAAAAACACCATCAGGCCATGGCACCGTTTTTGGTTTGACAGATACAACTGTATAACCTCTATCTGAAAGGAAAGTGCCTATACTGTTATTTTCACTTTTTAATTCCTCGGCATAAGTTCCTGAGCTACTGCATGAGCTGATTATGCCTGCTGCTACGAAAACAGCGAACAAAGCAAATATGACAAATCTTTGTTTCATTTGATTTTATAAACGTTGAGAAAGATATATGACAAAGATAGTTATTTCCAAATATTCCTTCGAATACTTAACATAATTTGTGGATAAACAACCTAAGCCATGTATTTTGGCAGGGCATCTTTTAATATATTTAAAGCTTCTTCAAGTGTTCCCCTATACTCTCCACCAGCCGCATTTAAATGTCCACCACCATTAAAAAGTTCAGATGCAATTTTATTTGCAGGGAACCCACCTCGTGAACGGAAAGAAAGCTTGATCTTATCTTTGCCCTCATGAACAAAAACAGAAAAAACAATGCCTGAAATACTAAGTGGCAAATTGACAAAACCTTCCGTATCACCTACACGATAGTCAAAGCCTTTCAAGTCATTCTGCGAAAGGTTCAGCAGGACAGTTTTGTATTCAGGAAAGACCTCCATTCTGTTGTTCAGGATAAAACCCATCAGACGCATTCTATCGGCTGTATAGTTATTATAGACCTTATTGTAAATTGCATCTTTATCTATGCCTTTGTGAATAAGTTCAGAAATAATAAAGTACATTTCCTCATTATTGGAATTATAGGTGAATGCGCCTGTATCGGTCATCATTCCGGTATATACACATTCTGCACAAGACAGAGTCATCTCATCGAAACCTCCGGCTCTTAGCAAAAATCGAAACACAATTTCACTTGTTGAAGCAAATTGCGGATAAGATATACTTACATCGGCAAATTTATCAGGGTTCGGATGATGATCAAACATAATTTTCTTTGCCGTCGAATTTTCAATAAGTTTAGCCAATGCACCGACACGGTTAAGTTGGTTAAAATCCAGACAAAGAATTGTATCTGCTTTCTTCAGGAAAGACTGGCAGGCTTCAGGATTCTGTTCATAGATCAAAGCCTTGTCTGCACCGGGAAGCCAGTTATAAAAAGACGGAAATGAATCAGGGAACATAACCTGTACAGTTGACCCATGGTCTGCGAGAAAATCAGCCATGGCAAGACTTGACCCCAAGGCGTCCCCGTCAGGTCCCTGATGAGATATAATAGCCACAACATTTGATCGATTCAAAATATGTTTTGCCCGAACGATCAAATCTTCTGCAATAATTTTTGTAATCATGGATTTCTTTTTTACAAAGGTAGGAACTTTTTTGAAACTTAAAATCATTGCTCAAAGATAAGAGCTGGAACAACAGAATAAAAAACAGGACTGCGAAAATCCAGGATCTGTGTTTCAGAAAGAACCATATAAAAAAAGCACACATCAGTCCATACAGGACAAAAACCTGACATCTTTGGATTTCTATGTTTTGAGTTAAAGCAAAAGGGAGTTCACTCATATTTTCCACAAACGCATGAAACGAATACAAGCTTTCTTTCAAAAGCCAGCTCACTATAAAACCTAAAACAGGTATGTTAAACAACAACAAGAAAGCGACTGCTATATAAATAATTAATGCCGAAGCAGGAACTGCCACTAAATTATTCAATAAAAAATAGTTGGGAAACTGATGAAAATAATAAATTGTTAAAGGAATAGTTCCCAACTGTGCGACAGTTGAAAGGCATATCATTTCCCACAGATAGCGTATTATTTTAGAAGAGAAATTCAACAGCGACTTCAGACGGGAATAGGCTATAACAATTGACAATACGGCACAATAACTCAATTCAAAACTCAGGTCAAAAAGATAAGATGGTTTCCACAGCAAAAGCAAAAAGGCTGAGAACAATACGGTATTGACCGTTTTAACTTTCCTGTTCAAGCAACCTCCCACTATAAGCAAAGAAAACATCAGGGCTGAACGCATGACAGGAGGAGATAGTCCTGTCACAAATGCATAACCCCATAATACAATTATAATCAATATTTGCTTTGCAATTTTCAGCTTGTTAAATCGGTTGAAAAATGAAAGCAAAAACTCCAATATGGCATAGATGGCTCCAACATGAAGACCGCTTACAGATAAGATATGGGTCACTCCTGTGACAGAAAATTGATATTTTGTTTTAGACGTCAATAAATTGACACTGCCCAATGTCATTGCCGAAACCAAAGAAAAATCTTCACCGGAAATATTTGCTTTTCTAAAGCGTTCCAATAATACGGACCTTATCTGCTCTGCCTTTGCTGACACATCATATATAGATGCCATGGAATATAATTTCCACGAACCAGAAGAAAGATAAGCCGTAGCACATATCCCCTTTTTTCGTAGCCAATCTGCGTAATCAAAGACTTTCGTATTTGTAGAATATGCTGGTTTCTGAGGCTTGATGTTTACCATAAGTACATCACCGACTCTCAGGTTATTTGCTTTCTCAGACTTTGCAATATAAACCTGAAGCTTTTTACCATTCCAGACATTCACGTTTGTGTGTTTAATCCGTACATTACACTGCCATGATTTATGTTTTTCAATGGGAAGCGTTTCTATTTTGACTAAAGCAACAAAATGTTTACCAGAATATCCCGGAAAAGAAGAAACCCTCTGCTCAAAACCAGAAAAAAAAGCGCCCATACTCATCCATATAAATACTATACAAATTCCTGGTATCCAGCGTTCAGACCATGTACTATGTATTTTGTTTTCTATATACCTATAAAAGAAAAGTCCCCAAACACCAAAAAAAAACAAGCTAAGAGCTATGGCTTGATAACAGGAAAGAAAAATTACCCCCAGCAAATAAGAGAGTAACAATCTCAAGGATGGCGTTTTTTGAAAGAAGCGAAGAAACATGTGGCCTGTTTAAGACCACAAATATATAAAATTAATATATCATTAATATATTAATTGATTTCTTTTATCTTAATAATGGCATTTAAAGGATCAGGGGATCTAAAAACATAACTTCCAGAGACTAACACATCAGCACCTGCATTATATAATGCCGCAGAATTATTTAAGGTTACGCCACCGTCCACTTCAATCAAAGCCTTACTATTTCGACGAAATATCAATTCTTTAAGATCGCCGATCTTTTTATAGGTGTTCTCGATGAAGAGCTGTCCACCAAAACCCGGATTAACAGACATAAGCAACACCAAATCCAAATCAGGGATAATATCTTCCAACATTGCAACTGGTGTATGAGGATTTAACGTCACACCAGCTCTCATCCCCGCCCTATGAATTTCTTGCACAACACGGTTCAAGTGCAAACAAGCTTCATAATGCACATTCATTATATAGGCATTCAAATCTTTAACTTGTGTTATAAATTTTTGAGGCTCAACAATCATGAGGTGAACATCCAACGGCTTTTTACATATACTGGAAACTTGTTCGAGTACAGGAAATCCAAAAGAAATATTTGGGACAAAAACACCATCCATAACGTCCAGATGCAACCAATCGGCCTGACTTTTATTGATCATTTCAATTTCTGTTCTCAAATCAAGAAAATCAGCAGCCAATAAAGAAGGAGCAACCATACGCATAAGATGAAAGATTTAGATCGGCAAAGTAAAGCAAAAAAAAGAAATGTTCAAAGTAAATCAAACAGAATAGAAAAGAGTTTAAGATATCAATTTCCAGATATCCCAAACTCCCATAACAATTTACCCTTTTTTAAATAAAAAGAAAATCTTCGAACTAAAATAAAATCTCTTCTAAAAGACCATTTTTTGATTCTTTTTTATTTTTCGGCTCATTGCAACAGACAGCTGAATCCGTTGATTCGGAAAAGGCAGCAGTACATGTTCTTGCAAAATCTTTTATTTTTTGAAGAGTTGCTTCTGAAGGTCTTGCGTAAAACCTTCCAATCCTTTTCTGAGGACCTAAAATCGAGGTGTAATTTTGTTCCATAGGCATGTAAAAAGCTAAGTTTCTTATAGAACGATGAAAGTACGTTCATCGTATATAAGAGACTTAATTAATTTTTATCTTTTCTGTGGAAATAAAAAAGGAATGACTTAAGTTTAATAGACTAACGAGATATCTTTTTCTCTTGCCATTCTCCTCATATTCATAACGGCATAGCGCATACGTCCCAAAGCCGTATTAATACTAACGCCCGTCTTATCAGCAATTTCTTTAAAACTACGATCTTCATAATATCGCATACGCACTACTTCTTGCTGATTTTCAGGAAGGTGACACATTAAATTTCGGATATCACTGAAAACCTGATCCCGGACAAGGACATCCTCAACATTTTCTTCGCACAGTTTCGCGTCATTAAATAAATCAATTTCCGCAAACTCCTCATTACTAATTGTATTTTCATTTCGCTCACGACGATAAGAGTCGATTATAAGATTATGAGCGATTCTGGTTACCCACGAGTAGAACTTTCCATTATCAACATAACGACCTTGTTTAATAGTTATAATGGCTTTCATGAAAGATTCCTGAAAAATATCTTCTGCAAGATCTCTATTACGTACAATTAAAAGAATGTACGTATATATGCGGTTTTTATGCCGTTGCAACAAAACATCGAAGGCTTGATTATTCCCTTTGGAAAATAAAACGACCAACTGTTCATCAGTCATTGTCTTTATCATATCCATTGCTCTCTGATTTAAATTAAAAAAAGTAGCAGTAGATCGATAGGCAAATAATTTTAAGGGTTTATTTCACAAATAAAAGAACTTTTTTATTTAAAACCAAATAAAAAAGCATTATTCACGTTTACATGAAGAAAAAATCCGAGATTCTGGGAAATCCACGTAAAAATTCGTCTATTGCGAGGGCTTTTTTTCCTGCCAGCTGAATTTTATTTAAAATAAGGTATCCGTCTTTCACCGCAACCTTCAACTCTCTCTTACCATCTGTTACCAAAGTTCCAGGTACTAAATCGTGTGTGACAATTTCATAATAAGCTTCAAATATTTTGACTCCAATCGACTCTCCCGCTGCAGAATGCAATTCTGACCAAGCTGTAGGAAATGGAGACAAACCACGGACAAAATCATGGAGTTCCCTACAGGAGAAAGACCAGTTGATACAAGTGTTTTCTTTAAATAATTTGGGCGCAACCTTGTTGATTCCATTTTTTGGAACGAAATCAATTTGAGGCTTAGCTTCGACCGTACCATCAAGAATCATTTCAACCGTATCTTTAACAACTTTTGCGCCGAGTTCCATAAGTCTGTCATGAACAGAACCGGCACATTCTTCAGGACTTATTGATATCTTTTCCTGCAACAATATATCACCTGTATCAATATCTTTCTGCAAAAAGAAAGTTGTTACACCTGTCTCTTTTTCTCCATTCATAACCGCCCAATTAATGGGGGCAGCACCTCTATACAAAGGCAAAAGCGATGCATGCAAGTTAAAAGTACCCATTGGAGGCATCCTCCAAACTATTTCAGGCAACATTCTGAACGCAACTACAATTTGCAGATCTGCATGAAAGGCTTTTAATTCTTCGATAAAATCCGGATCTTTAAGTTTTTCCGGTTGCAAAACCAGAATATTCTGTGAAAGCGCATATTGTTTTACGGAAGAAAACTGTAGCTTCATTCCACGGCCAGACCGTTTATCAGGCATGGTGACAACTCCGACAATATTGTAACCATCTTCAACCAGAGCCTTTAATGGCTCCACAGCGAAATCAGGCGTTCCCATGTAAACGATTCTCAGATCTTCCTTGTTTTTATTCATTTTCATATTAATATGTCTGAAATACAAAAATCCGCCAAAGATAATAATATAAAAGCAGGAATATCTCAGATAAAACGGAACGATGTACACCTAAAAATCAGAATTTCGAAATCTTCTTATTCAATACAAAATCTATTCATCCGAAAAATGCACCAAAACCTTACGGTAAGTATTGAAAATCTTTGATTTGGAAACAAAGCCGACATATTTGTCATTCTCATCAATTACAGGCAAATTCCACGCATTTGTATCATCAAATTTGCGCATAACATCTTCCATTGAACTATTGACAGATAATTTTGAAGGAGGAGAAGTCATCAGTCTCTCAACTTTGTATCTCTTGTAGAGATCTTTTCGAAACATGATATTTCGGATATTATCTAAAACGACAATACCCAACAAAAGTCCTTCCTTATTAACAACAGGGAAAATATTACGTTTGGCCTTGGAAATCACTTTAACAAGATCACCGAGATACATTTCAGGGCTCACCACATCAAAATCCATTTCAATTACATTTTCCAGTCTCATCAGTGTCAAAACAGCCTTATCCTTATGGTGCGTTATAAGTTCACCTCTCTGAGCCAGACGCATAGAATATATACTGTTTTTTTCGAACAAATAAATAGTTAGATAAGAAATGGCCGAACAAATCATTAAAGGTAAAAATAGCAGATACCCTCCCGTTATCTCTGCTATCAGAAATATGCCTGTCAAAGGAGCATGCATCACGGCAGCCATCATACCGGCCATTCCCATCAACGCGAAATTCTCTTCAGAGACTACTACAAAACCCGCCTCATTCACAATACGTCCGACCACAAAACCAACAAGTGCTCCAACAAACAAGCACGGAGCGAAAACCCCACCAACCCCACCAGCGCCATTGGTTGAAGCAGATGCCACAATCTTAAAAAAAACAGTCAGGCACAAATAGCCAATAAGTATCCATACATTATCCTTGTATGCATAGAAAAAACTACCGTGAGCCAAAATATCAGGCCTGCCGCTGATGATACTGGAAATTGAATCATACCCTTCCCCATACAGAGGAGGAAAAAGAAATATAAGAATACTCAGACAAGCTGCCCCTGTAAGTAACTTTGAATAAGGATTCTTCATTTTTTTATACCAACTTTCAACCTTATTCATACCCCGGATGAAATACAGGGAAACCAGACCACAAACTATCCCTAAAACGATCACCCATGGTATCCTGTCAAGCATAAATGGATTATTCACAGAAAAATGGAACAGCGGCTGGGTACCATATACTGAATAAGCAAGAGAGGCTGCGGTAACAGAAGAAATCAGCAATGGCATAACGGAGGTAAAAGTCAAATCAAGCATCAGCACTTCGATTGTAAAAAGCATACCGGTAATTGGAGCTTTAAAAATTCCAGCTATTGCACCTGCCGCGCCACATCCCATAAGCAGCATCAATGTCTTGTCATTCATTTTGAAGTAACTGCCAATATTTGAGCCAATTGCAGCCCCAGTGAGCACAATCGGTGCTTCTGCACCGACGGAACCGCCCATACCTATGGTAATAGAGCTACCCACCATAGATGTCCACATATTATGACTTTTTAGACGACCTTGCCGACGTGAAATAGCATATAGAATATGTGTGACACCATGACCAATATCATCTCTGACGACATACCGCACAAAAAGAGATGCAATGAAAATGCCAATTGCAGGATATAATAGATATAGGTAATTAGCCTGACTTACCGAAAATGTAGACGTTAATAAATTTTGAATCAACAGAATGACTCTTTTTAGCAGCAAAGCTGCGCATGAAGTCAAAATGCCGACAATAAAGCTCAAAATCAAAATAAAATTCGATTCTGAAATATGATTTTCCCGCCAACGAATGAATTTTAAATAATATACATTTTCAGCCATGCTGTTTTTACATTTCTTAAGAACGGACAAATAACAACATTTTTTGCAGATGTTGCAAATTAAGCTTGCATTTTCAATTGAGGAACCCTGTACTCACAAAGGACAATTATAGCATCACATACCTTTACCTGCGATAAGGGGTTTTAAGGTGAAAACTAAAATTTTAAAGTCAATCAGAATACTTTGGTTTTCCAGGTAGATAATATCGTATTCCAGTCGCTCGATCATCTTATCAACCGTATTGGCATATCCGAATTTAACCATACCCCAGGAAGTGATACCCGGCAAGACACTTTGAGTTAAATAATAGTGAGGAGCCTTTAAAACTATTTGATTCACAAAATACTGCCGTTCAGGCCGTGGCCCAACAAATGACATGTCACCTTTAAGTACATTCCAAAACTGGGGTATTTCGTCCACTCTGTATTTTCGCATAAACCGTCCGTACCTTGTTATGCGTGGATCATCCATGCTCGACAATAGCGGGTATTCGGGTTCCGAATCCGAATACATGGTACGAAACTTATATATCCGAAAATTTTTACCGTTTTTTCCAACTCTCTCTTGTGAATAAAAAATTTTACCTGGGGAATCAAGTCTTACACGAATCGCAAAATAAAGGAAAAAGGGCTGCAAAATCAGGAGCACGATCAGAGACATTACACGGTCAAAAATATATTTAATATTTTTCTGCCATTCAGGCATTAATGACGGAGTCAGGTTAATCATCGGAATGCCTAAAAGTGAAAAAAGCGAAACCTTGCCAGATAAAATATCCTGCCTGGAAGCCATTGCCTTTACGGGAATTCGATATATGTATATTTCATTTAACAATTGCTGAGTCAAATCAGGATCATGACTATCAGTGGCAAAGACCAATTCTTCAACTTGATATTTAAATATTAAATCCCCTATTTGGTCGATGTTTCCAAGAATTTCATCAAGTGGTAATGTATCTTTTTCAGTTCCTGTACGAACAAAACCTTTTAACAAATAAACAAAATTCGTACGGTTTTTATTAAACTCTCTAAAAATTCGTTTTGCATTTTCCCCCGTACCAATAATTAAGATTGGAATACAATTAGAGCCTCTGGTATGTTGATGTAACAATGGAGCAGTTTGCATAAGTCGCAACAACCAAGTACACGTAAAATGAATAATAAAAAGACCGATTGCTATTGTATAATAAAGAGATGTTTTGTCTGGATAATCATTAATCACAACAAGAAAGAATAATGTCAACACTCCTATCAACGTACTGAGAGCGGTGCTCATAAAATCGCCAAGATTTGTCTTACGTCGGGGATTGGCATAATAACCGGAAAAAAAATAGATAACCAACCATAGTACAGGGACCAGACAGTCAAGCCAAACGGCCTTCGCCGAAATCAAAAAACCGCTCATGCATAAATAGCCAGTTTCGTTCCGTAACATATTGAAACGAAACACATTGAAAATCTGCCAAGCTAACAGGGCAGACAAAAAATCGAGCAAGACATAGAATAGTATCCGTCTTCTATCTTTCATGATAGGGAGAAATGCGTTTTAAAACTTGTCAAAGTTTTAAAACGCAGAAAAAGCATATTTGGTATTTTGAAATGTGAAAATATCAAAATATCTAAGGACGAATCACTTGCACTTGACCTCCTACACCAAGCTTAATGATGGATGATGGTTGAGCTGGGGTATTATCGTTTCTTCTGTAATTTACAACATAATCCACACCATTAATTATTTCAGGAGAAATTTCACCATAAAAACGGGGTGAAGGCTGACCGCTAATATTGGCTGACGTTGAAACAATTGCCTTATGGAAACGTTCACAAAGCTGTTTTGAGAAGTCTTCCATCGTTATACGGATTCCCACACTTCCATCTTCGGCCAACAAATTAGGAGCCAGATTCCGGGCTTTAGGATAAATGATAGTCAAGGGCTTTTCTGAGAGTTCAATCAAATCCCATGAGATTTCAGGCACCTCCTCCATATAAAAACCCAGTTTGGCCGGGCTATCCATTAAAACAATCAAAGCCTTACTGTCTGCACGTTGTTTAAGCTCAAAAACACGGCGCACTGCGTCTTCGTTGGTTGCATCACAACCTATTCCCCAAATTGTATCGGTTGGATAAAGGATCAATCCTCCTTTGTATAATATTGAGTACGCTTTCTTTATTTCTTCGTCCATATTCCTAACATTAATTTACAAAGATATGTAGAATCTTTGCATTTAAAAATACGTGCAAAGATTCTACATTTTCAAAAAAACAACTACCTTTATGCGCTTCAAATTACTCTGCGAAAAACACCTAATTGTTTTAGATACGTAGAAAAGCATCCTTGAGACTCACAGTGTTGTAGCCTCACTCCAAAGCTGAAAAAAGAAAGAAATATATATATAATGATTAATAAATGGAACTACTTAACCCTTGCATCCAAACAGACTGTTCAAAAGGAACTCCTCGCAAATGCGCTTGGAATCAGCCCCGTTTTGGCACAGTTGCTTGTTCAGCGAGGGATAGACAACCTTGAGAAAGCCAAGAACTTTTTTCGTCCTCAACTTACAGACTTACATGATCCATTTCTAATGAAAGACATGGACAAAGCTGTAGCACGTTTAAATTCAGCTTTGCAGAAAAAAGAACACATTCTAATCTATGGCGATTATGATGTAGACGGCACGACAGCCGTAGCATTGGTTTACAAATTTCTACAGCAGTTTTCTTCTGACATAGAATATTACATTCCTGACCGTTATGGAGAAGGCTACGGTATATCCTACAAAAGCATAGATTATGCAGCAGAAAAAGGATTTAAGCTGGTTATTGCCCTCGACTGCGGCATTAAAGCAATAGAAAAAATCGAATATGCCAAAACAAAAGGCATTGATTTTATAATTTGTGACCATCATGTTCCTGATGATACTCTACCGGATGCAATAGCAGTTCTTGATGCCAAACGTCTTGATTCCACCTATCCATATGATCAGCTTTCCGGTTGTTGTGTTGGTTTTAAATTTATGCAGGCTTTTGCTCAAAACAACAATATTAAAGATACTTATCTGACACCTTTGCTGGATTTGGTTGCCGTAAGTATTGCTTCTGATATCGTACCAATTACTGGAGAAAACCGTATTTTAGCCTATTATGGCTTAAAACGCCTGAATGCCAATCCCTGTGTCGGCCTTAAAGCAATTATTGATTCATGTGGGCTCTCCGACAAAGATATAACCATCAGTGATATTGTGTTTAAAATAGGGCCGCGCTTAAATGCGTCAGGACGGATTGAGACCGGTAATGAATCCGTTGAAATACTCACAACTAAAAGTTTCGCCGTAGCCAGAAGAAAAAGCAATGACATAAACCAGTACAATCAGACTCGCAAAGATCTGGACAAGAGCATGACAGAAGAAGCCAATAAAGCATTGCAAGCCTGTTTGGATCTGGATGACAGGAAAGGCATTGTCATCTACAATGAAGAATGGCACAAGGGCGTCATCGGTATTGTCGCTTCAAGACTCACAGAAGAATTTTACCGGCCAGCCATTGTGCTGACACGTACAGATGATTTAGCGACAGGTTCAGCCCGCTCAGTTCCCGGTTTTGATATCTATAAAGCCATTGATTACTGCCGTGATTTACTGGAAAATTTTGGAGGACACACCTACGCAGCAGGCTTGTCCATGAAAGTGGAGAATGTTCCGGCATTCACAAAAAAATTCGAAGACTATGTAGCCAACAACATTTTACCTGAACAAATGATTCCGACTATTGATATTGACGCGGAAATCTCGTTTCAGGAAATCACGCCGAAATTTATTCGTCTATTGAAGCAATTCAGTCCTTTCGGACCAGAAAATACCAAGCCTGTTTTTTGCACTAAACAAGTTAAAGATTACGGAACCAGCCATTTATTTGGCAGAGAGCAGAATCACATGAAGATGGAATTGGTCGATATGTACTCCACAAATATTATGAACGGAATAGCTTTTGATCAATGCAGACACAGTGATTATATCAAAAGCAAAAAGAATTTTGATATAGCATACACAATTGAAGAAAACAATTACAACGGTGCAAACTACACGCAACTGCTTATCAAAGATATTAAAACAGAAGAATCCCAATAAACAGGGATTCACCAATCCACAATAAGGCATTCATGAGTATTTATCTCGACATACTTCAAAAGTATTGGGGCTATGACAAATTCCGTGAATTGCAGGAAGAAATCATTCAGTCTGTTTGTGAAGGGAAGGATACACTTGCCCTAATGCCTACAGGGGGTGGTAAATCTATCACTTTCCAGATTCCGGCGTTGGCAATTGATGGGATTTGCCTGGTCATATCTCCACTGATCGCATTAATGAAAGATCAGGTGGAGAATCTGAAGGATCGTGGAATCAAAGCTGCCGCTATCTACTCAGGAATGACTCAAAAGGAGATTCTGATTACACTGGATAACTGTATTTACGGGAACTATAAATTTTTGTATGTATCTCCTGAACGTCTCAATACCGAAATTTTCCTAAACCGTATTCTCCACTTACAAGTCTGCCTAATTGCTGTTGATGAATCCCATTGCATTTCCCAATGGGGCTACGACTTCAGACCCTCCTATCTAAACATTGCCGATATAAGAACATATTTCCCTGAAGTACCTGTCCTGGCACTGACAGCAACAGCTACACCGGAAGTCGTAAAAGATATTCAGGAGCGCCTGAAATTTCACAAGCCAAACGTTTTCCAGAAAAGTTTCGAACGAAAGAACCTGGCCTATGTAGTCAAAAATACGGAAAATAAAGAAAAGATGCTTTTACAAATACTGAACAAAGTACCAGGTTCGGCTATTGTTTATGTTAGAAATCGTAAAAGCACAAAAGAAATATCAGATTTACTTCAAAATAGCGACATTCCTGCAGATTATTTCCATGCCGGGCTTACCAATGAACATAGAGATCAAAAATATAAAGCATGGAAAACAGGAGCTTGTCGTGTAATTGTAGCGACAAATGCTTTTGGAATGGGCATTGATAAAGCAGATGTGCGGCTTGTCATTCACATGGACTTACCCGATTCCATTGAGGCCTATTTTCAGGAGGCCGGGCGTGCCGGACGAGATGGAGAAAAAGCTTATGCTGTTCTATTATTTCAGAAAGCGGACGGCACAAAACTAAAAAAAAGAGTGCACGATAATTTTCCGGAAAAAGATACCATTCGGAAAGTTTATGAGTCTCTTGCCTGTTATTTTGAAATCGGAGTCGGAGCTGGTGCAGAATTTATACATAGTTTCAACCTCGTAGACTTCTGCACCAAATTCAAGTTCAATTATCAGCAAGCTTATCATTCACTCAAAATTCTTGGGCAAGCAGGATATCTTGAATTAACAGAAGAAATAGATAATCCTTCACGTGTCTATTTTCTTGCAAAAAGAGAAGAGCTATATCATTTGCATATAGAAAATACAGCCAATGATTCACTTTTGCAGATCTTACTCCGCTCCTATACTGGTTTGTTCGCTGATTTAGTGCCCATTCAGGAAGACATTCTCGCCAAAAGGCTTAATACAACTGCCAAAGATGTTTACGAACATTTGCTTAATTTTTCCAAATTGGGCGTCATTCATTACATCCCAAGAAAAAAATCGCCCTATATCCTTTATAAAATAGCAAGAGAAGATACGAAACGGATTATACTTTCCAAAGAAGTGTACGAAGACAGGCTTCATAGTTATGAGAAACGCATAAAGGCTATTCTCGGTTACGTCAACGAGAATCAAACATGCCGAAGCAAACTATTGTTACTATATTTCGGGCAAAAGGACGCGCCCAATTGCGGAAAATGTGATGTGTGCCTTTCTAAAAATGAATCCGGATTATCTCGTTATGATTATGAACGTATTCAGGAAAAGATATTAACAGCTCTGACAAAAAAACCGCTCTTGCTGGATGACCTGATTGATAGTCTTGATGAAGACTGTAAAAAAAGTCTGATTGTATTGCGACACCTATCTGATTCAGGAAAAATCAAACAGGATGTAAATAAAAACACTTTTTTTGTATAAATTTCTTCTTTTTAAAGGCGTTTTTCAAAATTTATTGTACATTTGCCAAAAATAAAGAGATCAATGTTAAGAAAATCTTTTGCATACTTTTTTATATACTTTTACTATTATAGATACAGTAAGAGCGGGTTAGCGTATGCATAGTCAAGATATTAAATTCAAAAATATACAAAAAAATCCCGCTAAATGATTAGCGGGATTTTTTTTTTAAACAAAAACAAATGAAGAAAGTAGCCATTCAAGGTATAGCCGGAGCCTACCACGACATCGCAGCAAGAGCTTTTTTTAAAGGAGAAGAAATTGAGACAGTTGATTGTCTTACATTTAAGGATGTGTTTACACACATGCGTAAAGGCAATGCAGCATTTGGCATTATCGCCATTGAAAATACGATTGCCGGAAGTTTATTGCAAAATCACAATCTACTGCGTGAAAATGACACCAGTATTATTGGAGAATATAAACAACGTATTAGTCATTGTCTTGCAGCATTGCCCGACCAAACAATGGAAGACATAACCGAGGTCCACTCCCACCCAATAGCTCTTATGCAATGCGGAGATTTTTTGGAAGAACACCTTGAGTGGAAAGCCGTAGAAAGCGAAGACACAGCCTTAAGTGCAAAAGCCATACACGATGGGCAGATTAAGGGACGTGCGGCTATCTGCAGTGATTTGGCTGCCAAGACCTATAAATTAAATATTCTGGAAAAAGGAATCGAAACAAACAAACGCAACTTTACACGTTTTCTGATTTTGGCCGACAGATGGGTGGCAGAACAATATACAAAACCTACAGAAATCAACAAAGCTTCCATCGTATTTACCACACATCATGAAATCGGAGCACTTTCTCAGGTTATGTCTGTCCTTTCCTATTACCACAACAACCTGACGAAGATTCAGTCCTTACCAATTATTGGACACGAATGGGAATATTTGTTTTTTATTGACCTGACTTTCGAAGATTACCTGAAATATAAACAAAGTCTCGATGCAATCCGACCATTGACGAAAAACCTGAGAGTACTCGGAGAATACAGCATCTGTCATCAACAATTATAACAAAATGAAAACAATCAAACCAGCAGAAAGGCTCAACAACGTATCAGAGTACTATTTCTCTATGAAACTCAAAGAAGTAGCAGAAATGAATGCTGCAGGAAAAAATGTAATCAGTCTTGGTGTTGGAGGTCCTGATCTTGCACCTTCAGAAAAAACAATCGAGGCACTTGTCAATGATGCCAATCTCCCGGACGCACATGGATACCAGCCATACGGAGGTATTCCGGAACTTCGTAAAGGTTATGCTGCCTGGTATGCACGTTGGTACGGTGTCGAACTCAACCCAAACACCGAAATCCAGCCGTTAATTGGTTCAAAGGAAGGCATCCTGCATATTTCCATGACTTTTTTAAATCCCGGTGACGGAGTCCTGGTTCCAAATCCAGGATATCCGACTTATACTTCTGTAAGCAATCTGTTACAAGCAAAAATCCAGGAATATTGTCTGGATGAAAACAATGGTTGGTTACCGGATTTTATTGCACTGGAGGCCATGGACCTTTCAAACGTAAAGCTAATGTGGGTGAATTATCCCAACATGCCAACCGGAGCCAAAGCCACCAAAGAATTGTTTGAAAAGTTGGTTGACTTTGGAAAACGCCACCAAATAATCATCTGCAATGACAATCCCTACAGCTTCATTCTCAACGACGAATATCTGAGCATCCTAAGTATATCTGGCGCAAAAGATATTTGTATTGAACTTAACTCCATGAGTAAGTCTCACAACATGCCAGGTTGGCGTTTCGGGATGCTGGCTTCCAATGCTCAATTTGTGCAATGGATCAATAAAGTAAAAAGCAATGTTGATTCCGGTCAGTTCCGTCCTATGCAAAAAGCAGCTGCAGAAGCTTTGAAAGCTGATAAACATTGGTATGAAGATATAAACAAAGTATATGCTCGCAGACGCATCATGGTCGGGCAGATCTTACAAGAACTCGGATGCACCTGGGATCCCAGACAATCAGGATTATATCTTTGGGGACGTATCCCTGAGTCCTGCTCAGGTGCCGCAGAATTAGCCGACAGAATCCTATACAAAGCAAATGTATTCATAACCCCAGGCTTTATTTTCGGCAGCCAAGGTGAACGATACATACGTTTGTCCTTGTGTTGTAAAGAAAATGATCTGACAGAAGCTTTAGACAGAATTAAAAAACCACAGTTACAATAAACAGAATTTGAATAATAAACAATCTATCATATATGGAAACAATGAAATTTGAATCAATTTTACTCCCGAATATCGAAGCAAAACGTCCTATTGTTATTGCCGGTCCCTGCAGTGCAGAATCTGAAGAGCAGGTAATGACTACGGCTAAACAACTTTCCGACCATGGAATCAAAATCTTCAGGGCCGGTATCTGGAAACCTCGTACCAGACCCGGAGCCTTTGAAGGTGTCGGTTCTGAAGGTTTAAAATGGATGCAAAACGTTCAAAAAGAATACGGGATGTACACTTCAACAGAAGTAGCCAATGCCAAACATGTTGCGGAAGCCATCAAATACGGGGTGGATATTCTATGGATTGGAGCACGTACTTCGGCCAACCCTTTTGCCATGCAGGAAATTGCCGATGCACTTGAGGGTTGTGACAAACCGGTACTGGTCAAAAATCCGGTCAATCCTGATCTTGAACTTTGGATTGGAGCCATTGAGCGTCTATATCAGGCAGGTATCCACAAATTAGGAGTTATCCACCGCGGTTTTAGTTCTTCAGATAGAAAGATTTACAGAAACCTTCCCATGTGGCATATACCTATTGAATTACACAGACGCTATCCAGACCTTCCCATGTTTTGCGACCCAAGTCACCTGGGTGGAAAACGGGAGCTGATTGCTTCCATTTCCCAACAATCCATGGATATGAATTTCGATGGTTTAATGATTGAATCCCATTGTGATCCAGACAGCGCATGGAGCGATAAAGATCAGCAAGTTACTCCTGCTATTCTGGATTATATTTTAAACCTGTTGGTTATCCGCGAAGGTAAACAAACCACAGAAAATCTAAGCGAACTTAGAAAACAGATCGACGATATTGATGAAGAACTAGTAGAAATCATTGCCAAGCGAATGAGGGTGTCCAGAGAAATCGGCACCTACAAAAAGGAACACGACATGCAGGTTCTGCAAACAATACGTTACAGTGAAATTTTGGAAAACAGGATCAATGAAGCAATTAAGTTCGGGATTGACGGTGATTGCATGCAAAAGATACTGGAGGCCATACATGAAGAGTCCGTAAGACAACAGATTGAAATCATGAATGAGAATAAAAAAGAGGCATAAAGAATATCAGCATTTCGGAAAATTCATTTAAAAATATAATTTAAGACCAATAATAAAAATGAAGATATTAATATTGGGCGCAGGAAAAATGGGTAAGTTTTTTGCTGATGTCTTGAGTTTTCATCATGAAGTATGTCTGTACGACACAGACCCAAAACAGCTTAGATTTGTTTACAATGCCATACGGACTGCCGATTTGGAGGAAGTTAAAGCCTTTGAACCAGAGCTGATGATCAATGCTGTAACTATCAAGTATACGCTGCACGCATTCAGGCAAGTCATTCCCTATTTATCAAAAACCTGCATTTTGTCGGATATTGCTTCTGTAAAAACCGGGTTGAAAGATTTTTATGCTGAAAGTGGTTTCCGCTTTGTGTCTTCTCATCCTATGTTTGGCCCTACTTTTGCAAGCCTCAGGGATCTAAGCACACAAAGTGCCATTATCATTTCAGAATCAGATGCACTCGGAAAAGCTTTTTTTAAGGACTTGTACAGATCCCTTAAGTTGAGCATCTTCGAATATACATTCGAGAAACATGATCAAACAACGGCCTACTCTTTGTCCATTCCTTTTGCCTCAACACTTGTCTTCGGATCTGTGATGCGTCACCAGGAAGCACCCGGAACTACTTTCAAGAAGCACATGGTCATCGCCGAAGGCTTGATGTCTGAAGATGATTACCTGCTTCAGGAAATACTTTTCAACCCCTTTGCCCTTGAACAAATCGGAAAAATCCGTGAAGAGTTGGGTATATTGTTCGAAATTATAAAAAAAAAGGATACCGAAAAAATGCAGGAGTTTCTTAAAACAGTCAGAAAGAATATAGAATGATGCTTTATTTTAATTTTACCCGCAACAAGGCCATTTTGAACAATAACCAGACGTTTGCCAAAAACCGTCTTTTATAAATATTTTGATAGAAAAAGGCATCGGCTTCTTTATCAATCTCGTTCATTTGTGGAGGTAAGATCTCAGAAAGTTCGCCAACAGAAACGTCTATCTGGCTGCTATTGCTATTCTTGTGCGTCGCCCTTGGGTCAAAGCCAAGATTCTTCACAAGATTCACTGGCGGGATAATCGATTTCATTTTATTTTTCCATAAAGCATAAACCCACTGATAATCCCAAATGTCATTTCTTCCCTTATAGACCTGATAAAATTTATTATAGAAAGTATTCTTTTCAAAACAAGAATTAAAATAAGGCTTAAATGAATCATTCAGCAAAGTTTCTGGAAAAGTCGGGACTGTTCCGTCAAAGAACTTCCACGCCCTTCGCCAGGTAGCCCAGCCCCAAATGAAAGGATATTTTGTAAAAAGACAACTATTGCTTCTCCGTGACTTTTCCAGAAAGTTATCTCCACCAATGCAGCCTACCGTTTCATCATCCTTGTATTTTTCCAGCATCTCGGTGCAATACTGAAAAAAACTGGCACCGGGCAAACAATCATCTTCCAGAATGATCCCTTCCTCCTCTTTCTCAAACATCCAACTTATAGATGTGCAGACATTATCTCTACACCCTACATTATGATCCTGAAATCTGGTGTGCAATTCACATTCCCAGTCAATTCCATCAATAACCGTCCTGGCTTGCCGGCATAAGACCGCTTCTGCCTCATTTCTTGGTCCGTCAGCTGCAACATAAAGTTTTGCCGGACGGGCCTTTCTGATTTCTTCGAAAACCAGGGACGCAAGATCTGCACGCTGAAAAATCACGAACAGGACAGGAGTCTTTAATAAAGCCTTATGTAATCTATCCATTCAGATTTTATTTTGTCAAAAGATAGCTCTTAAACGAAGCAAAATCCTTACTCATTGGAACAGAAAGTTTTGTACCCTTCATAAAAGTCTGAAGCCTTTCAGGCACCTCCACTTCAGAACCAATGATTTCCGAGACCGTGTCCTTAAACTTGGCCGGATGGGCTGTCTCAAGAAAGACACCAACCTGGCCTGGTTTAATCTGTTCATTCAAGGCACGATAGCCGCAAGCACCGTGAGGATCAAGGATATAACCGGTTTCACGAAAAACAGTCCTGAGTGTATCTGATATCTGGGCATCATTATAAGTTTCGCCACTAATATCAGCGACTATTGCATCGTGTGAATCCCCATATAGATCTAGAATCCGGGCAAAATTGCTGGGATCACCAACATCCATGGCATTTGCTATCGTTGCGACAGAAGGTCGCGGCTTATATTCACCCGTCTGCAGATAGTCATAAACCACATCATTGCGATTATTGGAAGCAATAAATTTTTCAATAGGCAAACCCATCTTTTTGGCAAACAGGCCGGCTGTAAGATTTCCGAAGTTTCCACTTGGCACACTTACAACAACATGATCAGCCTTATGCATCTTCTTCAACTGGGCGTAGGCATAGAAATAATAGAAAGCCTGTGGCAAGAAACGAGCCACATTGATGGAATTGGCTGAAGTCAAGTCCATGTGCGACTTCAAAGCTGAATCCATAAAAGCGGATTTAACCAAAGCCTGACAATCGTCAAATGTTCCGTCCACTTCAATAGCTGTTATGTTCTGGCCCAATGTCGTAAACTGTTTTTCCTGAATCTCACTGACCAAACCCTTCGGATAAAGCACATAAACATGGATACCTTCCACTCCAAGAAAACCATTGGCAACAGCACTGCCCGTATCACCGGAAGTAGCAACCAACACATTCACCTGTTTCCGTCCCTGTTTCCGGATAAAATAAGCAAGCAAGCGAGCCATAAAACGGCCTCCCACATCCTTAAAGGCAGACGTCGGCCCATGAAACAATTCCAGGCTGTATATATTCTCTTTCACCTGAACCAATGGTGTATCAAAACTCAGCGTGTCGTAAACTATCTTTTTCAATATAGATGCATCTACATCCTCTCCAAAAAAGGCATCCGCCACATAATAAGAGATTTCCTGGAAACTCAGTTTATCTATCTCCTTAAAAAAAGAAGCAGGCAAAACCTTAATCTTTTCCGGCATATATAATCCCTTGTCAGGAGCAAGACCTTCTATTACCGCTGATTCAAGACTTACCGGAGGAACCTTTTTATTGGTACTATAATACTGCATGATATTCAAATCTCTTTAAACAAAGCTTTTATAAACTCATTCTCTTTCAATAATCCATAAGCGCCCTTGCGAACGGAGAATTCATCAAACACTTTCACTTCATCAGGCACCATCCCAGGTTTATAAATCAGGAAAGGCACAGCCTCTTTCACATGTGTCCGGGTGCGGCAATAGGTAGGATGATCAGGTAAAACAGCAATTGCAACCGGCTCTTTCCAATCCTTGACCGCTTCAAAAACCGGGCCAATAATACGCCTGTCCAAATATTCGATGGTACGCACCTTCAAATTTACATCCCCTTCATGTCCAGCCTCATCAGAAGCTTCCACATGCAAAAATACAAAATCTTTTTTGCTCAGTTCTTCAATGGCTGCTTGAGCCTTACCTTCATAATTGGTATCATACAACCCCGTAGCTCCTTCCACTTCAATAGATTCAAGTCCGGCATAAATACCAATACCTTTTATAAGATCAACGGCAGAAATCACACTGCCATTTTTAATTTGGGGAAATTGCTGCATAAGGGTCTTCATAACCGGCTTATAGCCTGGTGACCACGGCCAGATACTGTTGGCGGGATCTTTTCCTTCTGCAATCCGTTTCAAATTAACAGGATGCTTTGCCAGAAGTTCCTGGGAACGCAGAATAAGATTGTTCAATTCATCGGCTGTTGCCTGAGCGTCAGGAGTAAGAGCCTTTATCATCACATCTTTGAATGGCATTCCGGGTACATCATGCGGAGGGGTGCAATCCAAAGCCTTGTTTCCACCCTTCATCACTAAAAGATGACGATAAGAAATTCCTTCATGAAATTTAATGGTATCCGAGCCAAGTTCTTTATTCAGGAAATGAATCAATTCGGCTGCTTCACTGTTTGAGATATGTCCGGCTGAATGATTTTTAATAAGTCCGTTTTCAATACAAAGGATATTGCAACGCATAGCCATATCACCTGGCAGGAGTTTCACACCCATGCTGGCGGCTTCAAGTGAACCCCGACCCTCAAACTCAGTCCTGACATCATAACCCAGCAAACTCATATTGGCAATCTCGCTTCCAGGCTGAAAGCCATCGGGAACCGTTTCAAGTTGACCGCAACGACCCATTGATGCAAGCTTATCCATATAAGGCGTATCTGCCGACTGAACAGGCGTTTTTCCATTTAAGGCGGCGACTGGCTCGTCAGCCATGCCGTCACCAAGAATTATAATATATTTCATCTTATGTTCGCAATACTGATAATGTCGGCAAATACGCCTGCAGCTGTTACGCTTGCTCCGGCACCATATCCTTTGATGATCATCGGATACTGATTGTACCGTTCTGTCGTTATCATTATAATATTGTTGCTACCTTCCAGATCATAGAACGGATGGGAAGAAGAAACCTCCTGTAAACCTACAGAACATGCTCCATTTTCCATTTTCGCCACAAAACGCCAGCGTCTGGATTCTGCATCCAGCACTTTACGCTTAGCTTCGAATGATGCATCCATTTCTCCGATCGTAGCCCAAAAGTCATCCAGCGTCCCCTGAAAATATTTATCCGGAATGAAAAGATTCTTTACGACATCCTCTTGTCCCACTCTGTAACCTGCTTCACGGGCAAGAATAACCAGTTTCCGAATAACATCCGTTCCACTCAGGTCAATACGTGGATCCGGCTCTGAATAACGAGCTTCCTGAGCCATTTTAATGGACTTGCTCAAAGGAATTTCCGCACTTATTGTATTAAAAATAAAATTCAATGTACCGGAAAGGACAGCCTCCATTTTCAAAATCCGGTCACCGGAATTAATCAGATTATTCATCGTGTTGATGATAGGCAAGCCTGCTCCAACATTCGTTTCAAACAAATATTTAATACCCTTCTTACGAGCCAGATCCTTCAAGGCAGCATAATTGTCATAAGCTGAAGAAGCGGCAATTTTATTGGCAGCAACCACAGAAACGTTCTTTTCAAGCAAATCTTTGTAAAGGGAAGCAATCTGCGGACTGGCCGTACAATCTACAAATACAGAATTGAAAATGTTCATTTTAATGATTTCATTCTTTAGCAATTCCGGAGAAGTAGTCTGCCCTTGTTTATGCAAATAATCTCTGTAATTTTCCAAATCGAGACCATCCCTGTTAAAAATAGCCTTATCAATATCTGCAATACCAACCACATTGAGTTTTAGACCATTTTGAGCCATCAACTTGGGTTGTTGCATCTTGATTTGTTCCAATAAACTACCTCCGACCGTACCTATACCTGTCAGGAAAATATTGAGAACCTGATAATCAGACAAAAAGAAAGAATCATGAATAACATTCAATGCCTTACGTAAAGAAGCCACATTGGTCACAAACGAAATATTCGTTTCAGAGGCACCCTGGGCACAAGCAATCACATTGATACCGTTTCGACCCAACGTGCCGAATAACTTACCGGCTATACCGGTTGTCCGTTTCATATTTTCACCCACAATGGCAATCGTAGCAAGATCATTTTCCGCAAAAATCCGGTTGATCTCCCCCATTTCCATTTCAACTTTAAACTCATGCTTAAGCACCCGGACAGATTCTTCAGAATCTGAAGAACGCACACCGATGGAAGTCGTATTCTCAGAAGATGCCTGTGAAACAAGGAAAACACTGACCCCTGCCTTGGCTAAAACCTTAAATATGCGGTAATTTACACCAATGACACCGACCATACCCATCCCTTGAATTGTAATCAGGCTGGTATCACTGATAGACGAAATACCTTTAATGGATTTACCTTCGGAATCTTCTTTTTCCTTAGAGATATAAGTACCTTTAGCCTTGGGATTGAACGTATTCTTGATCCGAATAGGAATATTTTTATGATAAACCGGAAAGATGGTGGGCGGATAAATCACCTTGGCACCAAAGTTGGACAACTCCATGGCTTCAACATAACTCAGTTTTTCAATAACATAAGCATTGTTGATCACATGTGGATCAGCAGTCATAAAGCCATCAACATCCGTCCAGATCTCCAGAATCGATGCATCTAAGGCGGCAGCTATAATTGCGGCCGTATAATCCGAACCTCCACGCCCCAGATTTGTTGTCTCACCCGTATAGGCACTGCTTGAAATAAAACCGCCAACAATAGCGGCATCAGGCATATCAGAAAATTCCGACTTTATTTTTTGAGAAGTTAATTCAAAATTTAGAATATTCTTCCCGTATTGATTATCTGTTTTAATAAACGTTCGTGCATCATAAAGCGGAATACCGAGATATTTACTGATGAAATAAGAAGATATACGTTCTCCATAACTGACAATAGCATTGGAAGTCTTCTCAGAAAAATCCTGAATCAGACTGACACCTTTAAAGATGTTGGCCAATTCGCTAAACATGCGGTTCACCCCATTTTCAACATCCTTCAGACCTTCTCCCTTGAAAAGGCCATTAATCAACGCTTCATGCATATCACGAATCGTCTGAAAATCCGTCTCATAATTTTCATCCCCGGCTGCCGCCAGTTTTGAAGTTTTAATCAGCAAGTCAGTTACACCCCTTACAGCCGAAACAACGACGATAACCGGTTCCTCAGCCGATTCGATTTGTTTTTTAATCGTTTTAATGCTGTCTACGGAACCTACGGATGTTCCGCCGAATTTCATTACTTTCATAATTTTAAGCTTTTTATTCCCCTGTAAACTTCTGTTTGCAAAGCAAACAATCAAAATAAGTTCAGGAAGTATTGTTTATACTTGGCAAAATGTCGGACATACAAACGTCCCAAGTGCTCATGCACTATTCCTGCCGATATTAAAAAATTTGTTTATATAAAATTTTGCTGTTAAGCGATGGCCAAAGATACACACCGATATCTTTTCTGCCAAAACGGAGAAAAATTTATACCCCCCAAGGGGTCAGAGTAGTTCGCATGTACCTTAAATACAGCATAAGCGGCGTTTTATACAATTAGTATTGTACAAATGTAAAGGTTTTAATTGGAATTAAAAAGAAGCAGATGTAATATTTTATACAATCTTTTGGTAAAAAAACACAGTGGTTTAAACCGTGAAAAATATTTATATCACTTTCATACGATAAATACAATAATAACCGGAGATCTTTTTAAATTTGCAGGCGTGTCTTTCGCAACATAAAAACAACACCTCGCAATGGACAATTTATTTTTTAACAAGTTTATGCCAAAGGAACCGAAGTTCGTTTCCATTTTAATGGAAATCGCAAATGTCATGTTCGCGGCCTCCGAATTATTGATCGAATTTATCCAAAATTATGACCATACAACAGCTGCTGATTATTACAAAAAAATAAAGGAAAAGGAAAGAGAAGGTGACATCTTGTCAAATAGAGTTTTTGATGAACTGAACACCACTTTTATCACCCCCTTCGACCGGGAAGACATCAATCATTTGGCTGAGCGGCTTGACGACGTGACAGATCGTATCAATAGTTGTGCAAAACGCATGTTGCTTTACAATCCGGCCAAATTACCTGAAAGTGCTTTGGAGCTTGCTATTCTGATAAGACAAGGTGCTGTTTGCATTAGAAAAACGATTGAAGGGCTTAGCATGTTGAAAAACAATTCAAAAAGCATTAAAGGTTACTGTGCTGAGCTTCACGATATTGAAAACAGAGCTGATGATGTCTATGAACATTTTGTCATTGAGTTGTTTGAAAAGGAGAAAGACGGCATTGAAATCATTAAAGTGAAAGAAATCATGAATGAACTTGAAAAAGCAACAGACGTAACCGAATATGTTGGTAAGATCATCCAGACTATCATTGTTAAATATGCCTGATTTCTTTCGATTTAAAAATCCAATTGACAATGTCCAGGAAGTCACATCGGCTACAGTTAATCGCAGTTTTGATTTTCATTTTAATACTGACAAATGCCTGTGGCCATTCAAACGATAAAAAAGCGGTTAAAAAGCAAGAATCCCAAAACACGGAGGCATTCAAAGTTCCCGAAATTCCATCTGTCCTTAAAACACCCGAACTTAAAGCCGATTATTTGATGGAGCACTATTGGGACAACTTCAATTTTAGAGACACCACCCTTATAAACAAGCCAAAGATTACCGAACAAGCTTTTGCCGATTTTACACATATCATCCTGCAAGTACCCCCGAAAACGGCGGATAAGGGCATCCGTTTTCTAATGGACAAAGCCGAAACCAGTAGCAAGATGTACCAATGCCTTCTTAACCTAAGTGAAAAATACCTGTATGATCCGAACTCCCCTTTCCGAAACGAAACATTATACGAATCTTTTTTAAAGGCCGCCCTTACGACAAAAGTACTTGACGATGCCTATAAGATAAGACCCAAAAAGCAATATGACCTGGTCCAAAAGAACAAGCTGGGACAGAAAGCAACCGATTTCAAATTTACACTCAGGAACGGTTCCTCGTCAAGGCTTTACGCCGTCAAGGCCGATCTGCTCCTGCTCTATTTTTTTAACCCTGAATGCACCGACTGCAAAACAGTTCGGGAAAAGATTATGGGTTCTGTGACCCTGCAGGATCTTATCGCCAGAAACAAGCTAACCATCCTCGCTGTTTATCCGGATGAAGACCTGACCGCATGGAAAAAACATTATACAGAGTTACCAGACAAGTGGATAAATGCTTATGACAAAGGAACGGTCATCAAACATAGGGAACTCTATGACCTGAAAGCAATTCCCACACTCTATTTACTGGACAAAGAAAAGCGCGTCCTGCTTAAAGATGCAAGGTTTGAGGAAGTCGAAAGGTTCATCGCGTCATCACCTTCCCTCCAAAAGCTGTAGACTTAAGTACGGGGATAATTGTCAACGGAAAACATTCACAATTGCCCCACCAAGCACCTTCACACCAATAAAAATCCGATAGAAATAATAGAAGAATATGAAGGACTGTTTCCGAATATGGTAACGGTTTATCATATATTTCTTTGGAGGAAAGACCATCCCAAACAAAAACCGTAAGCTTTTTATCGGATTGTTTGATCGTTTTAGTGAACGGAAGACGCCGGGAACAGTGCTTCCATAAACTTTACCTGCCAGAAAGCCTAAGTAATGACGCTCCTTTCTACCACTCAAAAGACGGGAGAATTCTTCTTTGATCGCTTCAGGAACAGGTGCATTCGAATATTTGGAAAGCAAAAGGATATACGGATATGTCTGCTTCATGGCCTTATACCGAAGACAAGTCTCTTTAAAACGCTCCCAGTCGATATCCGATGTATGCTGATTTAGCAAATTGGCAATATCATAAAAACAGGTGAACTGAACTTTCCCGTTACAAAAATGCTTGTCAAGATGCAAACACAAATGCAGCAACAGATCATTGCAATCAAACGCAAGCGTTTCCTCCCCATGAATGGTTACTGATTTTGCATGACTCCAAAGATCTCTCACATCCACATGATAGGGAGCTGAATCACAATGAATTTTGATATGTATTTCAACAGAAACACCATTTTTGACCATAGGAGGAAAATGTATAATATCCGAATGCTCTCTCACAAACGCCGGCAACTCCAGACCGCTTGATTCATAACCCATCAGACTTAAAATACGCAGGCATCTTTTACCATCCTCCTCTTTTACCAGCAAATCCAGGTCGCTAAACTGACGAAGGCCTATTTCAGAATAGAGCCAATCCGAAAGGAAAATGCCTTTCATGGCTATAAAAGGAATACTTTCCGTTTTAAATGCTTCCGCAATCTTTTTAAAATGATCGATAAGGATCATACTGCGGCTCAAGGTTTTTAACCAGGCCTGTTTTAACTTTACCTGAACAAACCCAGGTATCTTCGGTTGATTGGAAAGCAAAGGCAACTTTTTGTATAACAAAGGCCCGGCCTGATGTTCAATGGCCGTTTTGGCAAGATAGTCCCAATCCCTGATCTGCAATAGCAATTCATTCATCTGCCAAAATTCATTTTCTGTTGGGTGAATTTTAGTACTTAATTGAATCAGAAGGTTTTCCGGCAATAATGGCATTTGGATAATTGTTTAATATCAGGTACAAATATATAAATAATTTAATAATAATGACATTTTAAATTTTACTATATTCATTATTATATAAGATAATAAATCCACTTTCCGCCTCTATTTTGACTGTAACGATTTATGCTAATTTAGCCGTATCTTTGTCAAATGTCAGATACAATAAAAGATAACAGGGAGCGCATGCTCTCCAAACTTCGGATCGAAGAACTCAATCCCATGCAAAAAGAGGTTCTGTCATCCGACATTTCCACGAGAGACCTTGTTTTGCTCTCCCCGACCGGGACAGGTAAAACCATCGCTTACCTGCTGCCCGTACTGCAGAAGCTTGATACGGCCTGTACGGAAACCCAGGTATTGATCCTGGTTCCTTCCAGAGAACTGGCCATTCAGATAGAGCAGGTTGTCCGGGAAATGGGAACGGGTTATAAAGTTAATTCGGTTTATGGCGGACGTGCCGGATATCAGGACAAGCTGGATCTGAAGCAATCCCCCACCCTATTGATCGGTACACCCGGAAGGCTTGCCGATCTTATGAGAAGGGAAATCTTTTCAACCAGCTCCATTCACACGCTCGTGCTCGATGAATTCGACAAGTCCCTTGAAATCGGATTTGAGGCCGAGATGAAAGAAATTGTGGCCCTTTTGCCGGAGACCATACACAAGATTTTAACTTCAGCAACCAAAGGAGCGGACGTTCCTGAGTTCGTTGGTCTCAAAGATCCTTTATACATTGATTACCTGAATGAAAAGATTGCCCAGCTCAAAGTCAGGGCCATCCTTTCCCCTACAAAAGACAAATTAAAAACGCTGGTTCAAACCCTGAACCATCTTGGCGAACAACCCGGAATTGTTTTTTGCAATTTCAAGGAGACCATTCAGGAAGTGAGTGCCTGCCTGACTGAAAACAAAATTCCCCATGGATGCTTTCACGGCGGAATGGAACAGGTGGACCGGGAAAGGACGCTCATCAAGTTCCGCAATGGGACGCACCGGCTTCTTGTCGCTACAGACCTTGCTTCAAGAGGACTCGACATTCCCGAATTGAAATTTATCATTCATTTTGAGTTGCCTCCCCATCTCAAGGAATTCACACACCGAAACGGAAGAACAGCCAGGATGCACCGTGACGGTACAGCTTACATTCTTAAGTGGGAAAAAGAAACCCTTCCCGATTTTATCGGTGAAGTGGAAACAGAATCGGTTAAAAAGGCTTCTGCCCCAGGTACCCCTGTTTGGGAAACGCTTTACATTACCGGAGGAAGAAGGGATAAAATTTCAAAGGGAGATATTGCCGGCCTGTTCTTCAAACAAGGTCGGATCGAAAAAGATCAATTGGGCATTATTGAAATAAAGCAAGACTGTTCGTATGTTGCCGTGCACACTTCTGTTGCCGGTCGGGTGATTGAAGCGGTCAATAATGAAAAGCTAAAAACCAAAAAGGTGAGGGTGAGTCGGGTATAAATATTTTTTTGCAAAAATATTTGCATTTCGAACTTTTATATATTATATTTGTGTTTCATTTATATCATATATAATAAATCTATTAACAATATAACTTGATTATAAAAAAACAAGAAGGTGTTTTTTAAATTCACCTTCTCTATTTAATATTTAGACGTACGTCTCAGTACTGCTCAGATGCACATCTAAATACTACTGAGACGTGCATCTAAATACCATTGAGACGTGCATCTAAATAAGGACTCAAGTTATGTATTTAAAAAATCACCAACATGGCTTATCAATACCGAGTTAAGAAAAAGATTGACTGCACAAAAAGCAGCAAACCTGTAAAGTATTACGCCGTTCCGGTTTCAACGAAAGTTGTCGGTTTTAAGAAACTTGCCAAGATCATTTCAGACCGTTGTTCCCTTACCGGAACCGATGTCATCGGATGTCTGGACGCTCTGGCTTATGTCATACAACGGGAAATAGACGACGGAAACAATGTTCGCCTTGACGGCATCGGCATATTCAGTCCGTCATTGAAAAGTCCCGGATTTGACACTGCAGAAGAGTGTACCCCCTCCGAAGTGAAGGTAAAACGCCTCTGTTTCCTTGCCAGCAAAGAAATCAAAGACAGCCTGAGAGTAATAAAATTCACAAAAGTAGACTGAAACCGACTGAAAAAAAGGATTTGAATTGGTGCGCTTTCAAACGCACCAATGTCTTACCATTTCCAGTTTACAATTTCAGGCATATCTACGCCATACTTGTCAATATACTTTTTGTGTTCGATAAGCTTATTCTGCATTTCCTGTTTGAGGGCATTGCCTTCATAACTCATCTTCGACAGCCGGTTTATGACATCAATAACTAAATGGAATCTGTCGATTTCATTTAAAACGGTCATGTCGAAAGTCGTTGTAATGGTGCCTTCTTCCTTATAACCACGAACATGTATGTTTTCGTGATTGGTTCTGCTGTAAGTCAACCGGTGGATTAACCAGGGATATCCGTGGAAAGCAAACACGATTTGTTTATCTCTCGTAAACAAGGCATCAAAATCTCTGTCGTTCAACCCATGAGGATGTTCTGTATTTGGCTCCAGCTTCATCAGATCGACAACATTAACGACCCGGACTTTCAGGTCGGGCAAAGATTTCCGTAGAATGGAAACAGCCGCCAGGGTTTCCAGTGTCGGTACGTCACCACAGCAGGCCATTACCACATCAGGTTCTCCGTCTTCATCACTGCTTGCCCATTTCCATACACCAATACCTTTCGTGCAATGGTCGATTGCGTCATCCATCGTTAGCCATTGAGGTGCCAGGTATTTACCTGCAATAACCACATTGACATAGTTCCGGCTTTTTAAACAATGATTCCAAACGGACAACAGGCAATTGGCATCAGGTGGCAAATAGACCCGTACAACGGAAGCTTTCTTGTTGACCACATGATCAATAAATCCGGGATCCTGATGGGTGAATCCGTTATGGGCCTGTTGCCAGACATGTGACGCCAGCAGATAATTAAGTGAAGCTATTTCCTTTCGCCAAGGTAACTCGGAGGTCACTTTCAGCCATTTTGCATGCTGGTTGAACATGGAGTCTATAATATGTATAAAGGCCTCATAGCTATTAAACAGCCCATGTCTTCCTGTCAACAGGTAGCCTTCCAGCCAGCCTTCACATTGATGTTCGCTAAGCATTTCCATAACCCGTCCATCAGCGGCAAGGAATTCGTCATCCGCATCAGTAATACCTTCCCATTGCCGGTTGGTCGTTTCAAAAATAGCATTCAACCGGTTGGACAATGTTTCATCCGGTCCGAATATCCTGAAATTCCGTTGTTTCTTATTTAATTTAATAACTTCCCTGAAATATTCACCCAATACATGCGTGTCGGCAGCCTGGACGGTTCCGGGCAGAGGAACCTTCACAGCAAAATCCCGAAAATCAGGTAAAACAAGATCTTTTAGCAGCCATCCGCCATTGGCATGAAGATTGGCGCCCATCCTTCTGGTTCCTTTGGGTGCCAGTTCGGCCAACTCCGGCATCAGCCGTCCGTCTTCATCAAACAATTCTTCCGGCCGGTAACTTCTCAACCAGTTTTCAAGTTGACGTAAATGATCCGGATGCTCGGCATCAATCAGGATAGGTATTTGATGCGCATGGAAAGAGCCTTCTATTTTCACACCGTCAACTTCTTTTGGTCCGGTCCAACCCTTCGGTGAACGAAGAACAATCATCGGCCAGTGTGGTCGGGTCGGGTCGTTATGTTCTCTCGCTTCTTTCTGAATTAGTTTGATGTCGGAAATAACCTTGTCCAATGTTGCGGCCATGAGTTCGTGCATCTTTTCCGGTTCGTCACCTTCAACATAATAGGGCTCCCAGCCGTAGCCACGAAGCAATGCATCCAGTTCCTCTTTTGGAATACGGGCAAGCACGGTAGGACTCGCTATTTTATAGCCGTTGAGATGCAGTATTGGCAGCACAGCTCCATCTGAAATCGGATTCAAGAATTTATTGGAATGCCAGGATGTGGCCAAGGGACCGGTTTCCGCTTCCCCGTCTCCGATCACACAGGCAACGATAAGTTCCGGATTGTCGAATGCCGCACCAAAAGCGTGACTGAGCGAATAGCCGAGTTCTCCGCCTTCATGAATGGAACCGGGACACTCCGGTGATACATGGCTGGGGATTCCTCCGGGAAAGGAGAACTGGGTAAACATCTTTTTCAGACCAGCCTCATCCTGTGAAATATTCGGATAGACTTCACTATAGGTACCTTCAAGGTAGGTATTGCTCACCAGCGCCGGCCCCCCGTGACCAGGCCCGGCAATATAAATCATATCGAGGTCATTTTCTTTAATGACCCTATTCAGATGCACATAAACAAAGTTCTGGCCGGGAGTCGTCCCCCAGTGTCCAAGCAAATTGGGTTTAATATGTGATAACTTTAAAGGTTCCCGCAACAACGGATTATCATAAAGATAAAGTTGTCCGACCGAAAGATAATTTGCAGCACGCCAGTAAGCATCAATTTTACGCAACATTTCGTCATTGAGCGTTTTTGTTTCCATAACTAAACTTGTTTATATTATTAAAGATTCGGAGGTCAATGTGACAAGCGCCCTGCCTTTTCCTGCAAGAATATTTTATCTATGCCCCTATGTACAAACATAAACATTTTTTATAAAAAAAACAATCGGGAACCATTATTCCGTATAAAATACGGACAAGAGTTCCCGATGTATGACAGATAAGACTAATCAATATTTCCAATTAATCTGATTTTAACGGGCGGCAAGTCTTTATAGTCCGTATGAAATATTTTCCACCAATTAAGAATACTTTCAAAAATGACCAAACAAACCAGGACGATTAAAACCGCAGAAATGATTGTCAGCGTATATAAGCCTTTCGGCAGGTAGTTCTGGAAAATATTGATAAATGCAGCCGAAAGGGTCGTTATCAATATAAAAATCATCGGAATGATAGTTACCCATGCATATTTTGCTTTTTTTGAACGAAGCAAATAGGTCGTCCCGATTGCAAACGCGATAACGGCAAGCATTTGATTTGCTGTTCCAAACAAAGGCCATATCGTAGAAATATTACCTGAATACAACAAATAGCCCCAGGAAAAAGTTATGAGTGCCGAAAAGAAGATTGTACTTAACCAGCCACGTCTGACAGACATGGTTCTGGGATTTTGGTGGAATAAATCCTGCAATAAATATCTTCCGATTCTTGTTCCTGCATCAATCGTTGTTAGAATAAACAAGGCCTCAAACATGATGCAAAAATGATACCAATAGCTCATCAGTGGTTTTAACCATGGAATGGCCTGAAATACGTAAGTCATGCCCACCGCCAGGGATACGGATCCGCCCGGTCTGCCGGCCAGTTGTTCGCCCGTCAAAGCCGAAAGCGCCGGTAAGTCTTGAGGAATCATGTGTAGTTTTGCAAAAACATCCGGGAGTGAATTGATCGCAAAATAATCAGAAGTTGGCAATACCGTTGCTGCAAGTAAGGCCATAATGCCTACAAATGCTTCCAAAAGCATGGCTCCGAAACCGATAGGCAATATGGATTTTTCACTTTTAATCAATTTGGGAGTAGTCCCCGAACTAATTAAAGAATGGAAACCCGATAAAGCACCACAGGCAATTGTAATGAAAAGGAACGGGAAGACCTTACCCGGAATGATCGGGCCACCACCATGCACAAACTGCGTAATGGCAGGCATCTGGATTTTCGGTTGGACAATGATAATGCCAATAGCCAACGCTCCGATAACACCCAGTTTCATATAGGTACTCAGATAATCTCTTGGCAATAACAAAAGCCAGACAGGAAGCGCGGCTGCACAGAAGCCATATATGGCCAGAATAACAGACATTTGTTTTTCGTTAAAATCCAAATAACCTCCAATAGCTGAGGTTTGGATTACCGGACCGAGAACAACCCCCAACAATACCAACAGTACACCGATTATAGTCCCCTCAACAATCTTGTCAGGTCTTATGTATTTTAAATAAATGCCGATAAAAATTGCGACAGGAATTGTAAATCCGACGGTAAAGGTTCCCCACGGTGAATTTTTCAGGGCATTGACAACAGGAATGCCAAGGCCAGCCATGGATATGATCAAAATACATATTACAGCAATGGAGGTTATCAGGCCAAGTCTGTTTCCAACCAAATCTTTGGCTATTTCAGCAATCGATTTCCCCTGAAAACGGACAGAGGCTGTGAGAATCACCATATCATGAACTGCACCGGCAAATACGGATCCGATCAATATCCACAATACGCCTGGAAGGAATCCGTACTGGGCGGCAAGAACGGGTCCGATAAGAGGCCCGGCTCCGGCAATTGCCGCAAAGTGATGTCCCATCAATACGACATTGTTTGTTGGAACATAATCATGTCCATCATTATAGACAAGGGATGGAACAGGATTGTTTTTATTCAACATCAATACTTTGTTTGCAATGAATCTTCCATAAAGCCCATACCCGATAGTCAGAAACAAGGCAGCGATAATTACAATTACAATAGAATTCATAATAGATACACCATAAAAAAGTTAAAGAAACAAAAAAATGTAAAACTACTAAATTATTGAATATGACGCTACCTGTTTTTTACTTTTTAGCACCATATTATTTTAAAATTCGGCATTGAAAAACTTTTATTAATAACCTTATAGGATAATTGATACATTTTGAAAATAACCCGCAATCTTTTTATAAAAGTTTTTATCTTTGTTTCGATAAAACACAAATTGGCTGAGCACCACAAGGTGCATCCCAATTGAAAACATATGACATACCCTAATATCAATGAAAAAAAGACTAATCTTATTCGTATTGCTTTTTGTTGCTTACCAGATAGGAGCCGAAAACAATAAGCCTTCATTATTACAAATCTCAGGACAAATCATCGATAAGGAGGACGGAAAGAGCGTTCCTTACGCGACCATTACACTTCAGAACGACAGCGCCATCGTTTTAAAGAAACAAAGTACGGATGTTGATGGTAAATTCATCCTTTCTGTAAACGAAAAACGAAAATATACAATTATTATCACTGTAATGGGCTATAATGAGCTCCGCACACCTATAGAAGTCAAAGATTCAAAGACGGACATGGGAAAGCTGGGAATGGTAAAAGGTGTTGCGATGAAAGAAGTTACCGTAACGGGTGAAAAACAATTGGTAAAAGTTGAAGTCGACAAAATTACTTACAGTGTGGAATCGGATCCGGATGCCAAGACAAGCAATGGTCTGGAAATATTGCGTAAAGTGCCGCTACTTGCTGTCGATGCGGATGAGAAGGTAACGCTTAAAGGACAATCCAATTTCAAAGTGCTGGTCAATGGAAAAAGCTCAACCATGATGTCCAGTAATTTCAAGGATGTGATCAAGAGTCTTCCGGCTAATTCGATCAAGAATATAGAGGTGATCACAAACCCTCCTTCAAAATATGAAGCAGAAGGTGTAGGCGGCATCATTAATATTATCACTGTCAGGAAAACGCTCAGTGGTTACAATGGCAGTGTAAATTCCGGGTTCGATTCCTTCGGGAGTTTTAACTGGAGTGCCTATCTGACCTCGAAAATTAATAAATTCAGCTTTTCAGGACGTTTTTCCGAAAATGAATACAAGCAGCCGGGTTCATACGGTAATAGCACAAATGATAACTCAAAAAGCGATGAATATACCCATACCAAAAATGAATACAAAAGTGACAGCAAAGGTTCTTCAAATAGTTTCTCCGGTGAAGCCAGTTACGACATTGACACGTTCAATCTGATCAGCATGTCCTTTTGGGGATATACAAGTAACAGCCGATACAACTCTAATTCGACTGCACGTATAACGGATATAAATGATGTCCTTACCCGCTCTTTTGACAATTACAATACGGGAAAAAGCTCCTCCAAAATGTTTTCCGCGAACATTGATTATCAAAAAACGTTCATGAAACCGGACAAGTCATTCACCGTTTCATACGCAGCAGAAATAGATCCAAGTAATTCGGACAACACAAATACGGTCGTAGCCAATCTTAATTACACGCCTTATGTGCAAAAATCCACCAGCAAGAGTATAAATCAGGAACATACCTTTCAGTTGGATTATTATAATCCTGTCAGCAAGATGCATCAGTACGAATGTGGCATAAAAATGATCTTACGGACGAACGACAATAATTCGCAACAATACCGGAACGACACACTCCGGACTGACTTCAGCAATGACCTGGAATATGATCAGTATATTTTGGGAACTTATGCTGACTATATTTTCAAGCTTAAAAAGTTCACTGCCAAATCTGGTCTGCGTCTGGAACGGGTTTGGAATTACGGCGTTTCAACTTCTGATTCTGTCGTAAAATTCACGAACCGCTTGTTCAATCTTATTCCTTATATTACGCTTTCCTACCAGCTCAAGGAAAACAAAACTTTTAGAGCTTCTTACACTCAGCGGCTCCAACGCCCCGGCTCCTATTACCTGAACCCTTATGTAGATAATTCCGACCCTTTGTCTATTCAGTATGGCAATCCAAATCTGGTATCAGAAGTTTCCCACTCTTTTGAGGTTGGATACAGTACATTTACAGAAAAAATCAATCTGAGTAGTTCTTTAAGTGCATCTATCAACAATAACTCAATTGAGAATGTTTCATCAATGAATGCATCAGGAGTCACGTTGACAACTTATAAGAATATAGGGATCAATGACCGTTATAGCTGGAATTCCTATTTTTCTTATCGCTTAGGCAGCAAGTTTAACCTCTATACCAATACAGACGTTTCTTATTCAAAATATGCTTCAAACAACGGCTATAACCTATCCAATAAAGGTTTCAATTTCTATGGTTCGATGGGCCTTCGCAAAACGTTATGGAAAGATGCTTCTTGCAGTGCCAACGGAGGCTACTCTTCTCCCCGCGTTTATCTGCAAGGAAAATCATCGGGCTACACCTACTCAAGCTTGGGCTTTTCACAATATCTTCTTAAACGTAAAATGTCCTTGAATGTATCTGCTTCTGAACCTTTTCTTAAAAAAAAGAAATACATCTCTGATACAAAAGGGGATGGTTATGTTTCGCACTCGGAAGGCTATTATTTGTCACGCAATATCCGCTTTAGTTTAAGCTATAATTTCGGCAAAATGGATATTTCGGTCAAAAAGGCCAATAAAGGTATTACAAATAACGATGTGAAGGGAGGCGGCAGTTCTTCAGGCAGCACCTCAGGTAATTAAAATCACAATATTTATTTAAGCACTTCTGTCGGCTTAACCTTGACTATTTTACCGAATGTCGCCAGCTTCTTCATGTTAATTTGTTTTGAATTACCCACAACAACATACGTAAGAGGCTGACCTATGATGTTTTTATCGTAAAAATTCACAACATTGTCTATAGTCATACCGGCAACAGTCTCTACCAATTCCTTGTTAGGATCGGTTTCATACCCAACCTTTCGATAAGAGGCAATCTTTGACGAACATTCACGGAACGAGGGATACTGATTGTTCGTTTCATTCACGACATCCTGAATGGCAGTTGCCACTCTTTCCGAATTGACCGGCATTTGCCGGATCAGAGAATCAAGAATGCCCATGGCGTCTGTTGTCTTGTCACATTGGGTAGAAAGTCTGGCGATGAGTTGCCCTTTCTTGTCTCTGTGGTTATAAGTAGGCTGAGAATACCTTGCACTTACGCTATAAGCCAAAGAACGATATTCCCTGATCTGCTGAAAAAGAATGGAACTCATGTTTTCCCCAAAATAATGATTGAATAAAGATGTTGTATAACGTGACACTTTATCCGGATCAATTTTACCGGGGATATATTCTGAAACAATGCTTTGTGAAGATTTCGGATCATCCATAAAATAGACGGTCGGCATTTCATTTATTTTAGGTTCAAGATATACAGGCGTTTGTGATTTAATGGAAATCTCTTCCAGCGCAAAATTCTTCCTGATTTCAGCAGCAACTGTTTCGGAATTCAGATTACCGCAATAATGTATGTCACACTGCACTTTTGTGATTGCCATAAATTCATCCACCAGATCCTGCCCTTTCAGCTTTTGAAATTCAGATAAGGATAAACGATTCAGATATTCTGATTGATTTCCATAACGAACTTTATCGAGTAAAGCATTGGCAAGAACATCAGGTGACTTTTTCTCGGTTTTGGCATTTACTTTCATGATTTCGACGACTTTCTTCAGCTTCTTTGGATCTGCTTTAACATGCTTCATGAAATTGCCGACTAAAGAAAGTGTCTGCACAAAATTCCGGTCAAAACCGGAAATCTGGACAACAAACATATCTTGTTTCGGATTAAAATCCAACGTACTGCCCAGGTTTTGCAACTTTTCCCTGAACTGATTGTAAGAAAGCGAATCTGTTCCCAAAAGCGACAAATACATGCCAGCCGGTTTCGCGAGTTTTGACTCCATCGTTCCTTTGCCAAATTCAAGATTAAGTGTAAAGATATCGTTTACCGGATTTATCATTGAATAGAGCGTCGCCATAGATGTTAGCTGAACCCTTTTGACATCATTGTCAAAATCAAGATAACGGGGATGAGCCTTAAGTGTCTCCATCTTTTCCAAATTCCTCGCATATTCGGATTTCACTTCTGCATTTTTTGGAATAATAGGTGCAAAAGCGGGCTTCTGAAGTCTATTCTTTGGGTATGTTCCTGTTTTCTTTTTTACCTGGAGATAATTCTCCGTAAAATATTTATTGGCAACTTTTACGACATCATCTTTAGTCAATGACTTGATTTTCTGTATCTCGTCCAAATAATCATTCCAGCTTTTCCCTTGTGAAAAGAGAGATAACATTTTTTGGGAACGGGAATCAATATTTTCCAACTCTTTTTCACAATTCCGGAGTTGCTCCAGTTTCAAACTATTAAATGACTCATCTGTAAAATCTCCATTCCGGATTCGTTTAACTTCAGCCATTATTCGTTTTTTTGCCTGACTCACAGATTGTACAAGAATTTTTGGAATAGCCGCCACGCAAACAACTCCGGCATCGTTCAGACTCTCACTAAAGGCCAGAGCCATCATCACTTTTCCATCTACGGTCAGCTTGTCCAGATAGCCTGTGCTATTTTCATTATTAAGCAGGCCCGTTATAATTCGAAGCACAACTTCATCCGCATTGTTGGCAGGAGCCCCTCTCCAGCCGATACCGACAACTTTAATAACAGGGACAGGATATTTGACTGTAAAAGTTTCTACTCCTTTAAAAGGTTCGGGATCTATCGACTTTTTTTGGGGTGCGTCACCAGAACGTATCCGGGAAAATGTTTTTTCAAGAACAGGAAGTATTTCAGCCGTATTAAAATCACCGCTCAAAACAAGCCCCATATTTCCTGCCACATAATATTCTTCAAAGAAATTTCTCATTTGGGAAAGTTGAGGATTTTTTAGATTTTCCGAACTTCCTATAATTGGATAAGCGTACGGATTGGGTTTAAAAAATCGTTCAAGAATCTTATCCATGGCCTGTCTTCCAATCATGTCATCGCCCATGTTTTTTTCTTCATAAACTGTTTCCAATTCACTCTGAAACAAGCGAAAAACGGGGTTAAGCAAACGCTCACTGTATAATTCAGCCCATTGATTGATATACTGCGGTGAAAATTCATTATAGTAGACTGTATAATCAAAGGAAGTTCCGGCATTCAGATTAGAGCCGCCAAAACGGGATATCAATCTGTTAAACTCATTTGGAATTGCAAAATCGGCGGCATGAACGCTAAGGGTATTTATTTCCTGTTGTAGGTGCTTTCTCGATGCCTCATCTTTTGTTAATGCCAACTCGTCATATTTGACAGCAATAGAGTCGAGCAGGACTTTCTCGGCGGGATAATTAACCGTACCGATTCTGTCAGTTCCTTTGAACATCATGTGTTCAAAATAATGTGCTATACCCGTATTTGGACAGTCCTTCGATCCTGCTTTAACGAGGACAGCACCGAATATTTTTGGCTGCAAATGATCCTCATTGAGCCAAACAGTCATCCCATTACTTAATTTATATTCTTTTACATCCATTAAACCGGCAAGTTGCGCACTTTTAACATTACAAAACAGAAAGCAAATAAAAATCGAAAGAACTATTTTCTTCATCTTTTGAAACACAGTCTCAGGTTGTAAAATTACAAAAATAAATTCTATCCTTACAGCGATGAAACAAGTTGCTTTAGTTTTGTTTCAGAAATCTTAAGATTGTACTTAAAGTTTATCAGACGGGTGCAAGATTGCACATAATCTTCCTGAGCCTGGTGCACTTCAAGTGAAGTGGCTTGCCCTCGTTTTAGGCGTTGCAAACTTATTTCCAGATTCTCTTTGGTAAGATCATTATTCTCATTTTCAATTTGCAGCAATTGTTGTTGATTATCAAATTCTGTCAGCATATTTTGCAATTCCGCATTTACTTGCAATTTCATATTCTGAAGATCGTATTCTGCCGACTGAACCTGAATTTTTGCCGTTGAAACTTTTCGCTTGTTTTCTCCCGCACTATACAATGGAATAACAATACTTCCTCCCAATTGGGGTCCGAAAGAACGATTATTCAAAACAGATCCCTCCGAATTAAAGGTTTGGGAAAAGTCATAACTTGCTTTCAAATCGACAGTCGGCAAATAACCTTTTTTGTTTTCTTTTAATGATAGCTGAGCTATATCAATTTGTTTTTTCAAGGACAAAATACTTGTATTGGAAGAATTAAGTTTCTGAAGCAAGTCTTTCTTATCAGGGGTATAATCTAAAGGTATCCTATCTGAAATTTCAAAAACAGAATCTGAACTTTGACCCAATAAATTGTTCAAGGTCTTTTTTGCTTCATCAATCGTATATTGCTGATCTATTGAATTCTCCATACATACATTCAAATCAATTTTAGCTTGCAGCAGATCTGTCTTTATAAGTGAACCGACATCGAAACCTTTTTGTGCAATTTTTACCCGTTCACGGTTATAATTCATAACTTCATTGATAGATTTCAGTTGCTGTGTTTGCCTCACAACATCATAATAGGCAGCAGTCACATCATATAGTGTTTGTAAAACTTTATCCTTAAACTGAATTTCTCCAAGCACTTCAATTTCACTCAGCCTTTTTTTTGTAACAAACATTTTCCCTCCGTTCAACAAAGTCCATGATAGTTCAGGCCCTGCGCTTACTGTAGTGGATGACTGTGAAGGATATTTATTCACGTTGTTTCCAGACAATTTCTGATAAATATTATTTCGTCCGTAAGACCCGGAACCTGTTATATCAATCGTCGGAAGCATACCGGCATTACCGGGTGAATTGTTTATTTTCGAAATTTCCGCATCATTTTTCGCAACCAATATGTCATAGTTATTCTTTAGGGCAATCCGTACCGCATCATCTATGGTAAGAAGTTTCTGGGCCTGGACAAGGGAAACTGATAAAAACAAAATAAATAAAGTATGCAGAATTCTCATAATCATCTGGTTTTATTCTGATTAAATGTCGTTTCAGTGCTTTTTACCTGACAAGACAATATAAGTTATTGGGATAATAAATAAGGTCAGTGCTAAAGAAAAAAGCAATCCTCCTACAACAACAATCCCCATAGAAACACGGCTTTGTGCACCGGCACCAAGTTGAAGAGCAATAGGTAAGGCTCCTAAAATAGTTGCCAGAGAAGTCATCAATATTGGTCTAAAACGTGCGGATGCAGCTTCAAAAGCAGCGACCCGCTTATTCATTCCTGCCTTGCGTTTTTGGTTGGCAAATTCAACAATCAGAATTCCATTTTTTGTTACAATTCCAATAAGTAATATCATACCTATCTCGGAAAAGATATTGAGCGTTTGCCCAAAAATCCATAAAGAAAGCATTGCTCCGGCTATAGCCATCGGAACTGTAAGCATAATTATGAACGGATCACGGAAACTTTCAAACTGAGCAGCAAGGATTAAATAGATGAGAAGTAATGCCAAAATCAGTGCAAAAGAAATATTTGACCGACTTTCGGCAAAGTCCCTGGATGGCCCTGCCAATGATGTATTAAACGATTTATCCAATAGCTTTGTAGCAATTCGCTGCATTTCATCAACACCTTCCCCCAAAGTCTTTCCCTTTGCAAGATTGGCAGAAACTGTAGCGGATTTATATCGGTTATAATGATACAAAGTCGGAGGATTACTGTTCTCCACAACTTTTACAAGATTGTCAAGTTGTATCATGTCCCCGGCATTGTTTCTCACATACAGAGATGAAATATTAGCGGGAATACTTCTGTTTTCGCGGGCTACCTGCCCGATAACATAATATTGTTTATTATTGCGCAAGTAATAACCGTAACGACTTCCGCTATAAGCTAAATCAATTGCATCCGATACATCTTTTTCATTTACACCAAGGCTATTGGCTTTCAGACGGTCAACCGTAACATTTAGTTCCGGTTTGTTGAACTTTAAGTCCACATCTATATTGCTGAACATCGGACTACTTTGAGCCTCATCCAGGAATTTTGGCAATACACTTCTTAGTTTCTCAAAATCAAGATTTTGCAGTACAAACTGGACAGGCAAACCTCTGGATGAAGATACGGCTATAGTTGGTTCCTGACTTGCTATAACTCTGGCATCAGGTATCGTTTTATATATATCAGTTAGTTTATCATAGATCTTTTGCTGCGAAACTCTTCTTTCAGAGGGATCACTTAAATAGGTATTAATACTACCCGTATTAACGCTCCCTCCTCCATAACGTACCAAAATATAATTTGCCTCTGGAAAAGAGTCCATTTGTATTTTTGCAATTCTGTCAGAAATAGCACTTGTCGTTGTATATTCTGTTCCTTCTGGCGCTGTTATAGAGGTTCGAATATAACTATGATCCTCAAGGGGTGCCAGCTCTGATTTCAACGTTTTTGAGAAAATAAAAATCAGCAGGATACACACACCGAGCATTAAAAACGAAATCCATTTGTTAATGATAAAAAAGCTAAGGAGCCGTCTGTATTTATTTTCGGTTTTCTGAAAAAAAGGTTCCGTCGCCTCATAAAAGCGGGAATGATGGGAAGCAGATCCTCCGAGTTTTACATTCAGAACAGGTGTTAAAGTCAGTGATACTAAAGCAGAAATCAACACCGCACTTGCTACAACAATTCCAAATTCGCGAAATAACCTACCTGTAAAACCTTGCAAGAAAATAACCGGTATAAAAACAATGGCCAGGGTAAGAGATGTGGATACAACGGCAAAAAAGATTTCGCGGGTTCCCTCAAAGGCAGCCGTCCATTTATCCATACCTTTTTCTATCCGTTTGAAAATATTCTCTGTCACCACAATCCCGTCATCTACTACCAGACCTGTCGCCAGAACAATTCCCAGAAGCGTAAGCACATTAATGGAAAAACCGAAAATATACATCACGAAAAATGTTCCGATCAACGAAACAGGTATATCCAAAAGGGGCCGCAAAGCAATAATCCAATTCCTGAAAAACAAAAAGATAATCAACACAACCAATGATATAGCTATGACTAATGTCTCCGCTACATCTTTTACGGATTGTCTTACGAAAATTGATTTATCTCGTCCAATGATCAATTCCAGACCATTCGGAGCCGTTTTGTTGATTTGATCTAACCGCTTATAAAATTCATCGGCAATTTGTATATCATTTGCCCCGGGAAGCGGCACCAAGGCAAGCTGTACGCCGTTATTTCGATTCAGAGTTGCATTGGATTCCTCATCTTGCGGACCGAGAATTGCCTCACCAATATCACTCAATTTTACGACCTGATTTCCTGTTTGTTTAATAATCAAATTATTAAAATCGTCTTCAGTAACCAGTCTGCCAGAGGTTTTTACAATAAGCTCGGTGGATTTGCCACGAATTTTACCCCCCGGCACCTCAACATTCTCATTTGTGAGTGCAGTTTTTACATCAGATGCTGTAAGTTTATAGGAAATCATCTTCTGAGGATCCAACCATAACCGCATCGCCGGTCGCTGTTGTCCATAAATTATTACCGAACTTACACCTGGAATTGTTTGTAACTTTTCTTGTAAAACATTTTCCGCATAATCGCTCAATTCCATTGCATTCATTTTGGAACTCTGGGCAACCAAGGTGATGATAGGATCGCTATTGGCATCTGCTTTTGTAACAGTAGGCTGGGCATCGATATCCTGAGGAAGGGTTCTCATGGCTTGAGAGACTTTATCCCGTACATCATTAGCCGCCTTTTCCAAATCAGCACCAAGTTCAAATTCAACCGTAATCGTACTTGAACCGATTGCCGACTGGGACGAAATCGACTTTACACCTTCAATACCATTTATTGTTTTTTCAAGTGGTTCTGTTATTTGAGATTCAATAATCTCAGCATTGGCACCTGTATAGGAAGCCTGCACAGTGATCACCGGTGGATCTATTACAGGGTAGAGTCGAACACCCAAAAAGTTAAAACCGACAATACCTAAAAGGATAATAATCAAGCTTAATACAATCGAGGCTACAGGGCGCTTTAACGCAATATCGGATAAAGTCATAACGAATTAGTTACAGAGGAATAAAATAATTTGGCACCTTCTTTCAAAAAGAGCACCCCATTGGTAATAATCGTATCTCCAGGCTGGATACCTTCTGTTATTTGGATCTGTGAAGCCTTCCGAATCCCGGTCTTTACAGGAATAAAATGAGCTTTACCGTTTCTTGCGATGATCACTTGTTTATTATATTCCTGGGGTATTATTGATTGCGTAGGAATCATTAATGCATTTTTGTTTTCACCAAGTCTGAAAAGAATATTCGTAAAAGTTCCCGGAAGCAAATCTCTGGAATGGCTATTAACCAACGCTCTCACTTTCAAGTCCCGGGTAGTTTCGTCAATACCCCTTTCTGTAGCCATGACAACTGCATCATATTGATTGTCTTTACCGGATATTGTAAATTTCACTTTCATTCCGGGTTTTACCTCTGAACCATATTTTTCAGGAATATAAAAATCAAGTTTGAGATTCTTGTCACTGCGAATAGTTGTCAATAACGTTGTGGACGCAATACTGGCTCCAATACTAATATTACGCAATCCTATGACACCGTCAAAAGGTGCAAGCACCTCGGTTTTTCGAATTAAGGCCTTCTGTTCCTGAATGTCAGCTTTCAACGAATTAACCTGCAATCCCGTTGCTTCATAATCATTTTGACTGATACCGTTCACCTTCACCAATTCTGTTTGTCTCTTATAGATTTGTTGCTGGATGGCAAGTTGTGATTTCAGCTTGCTTAATCCCGCCTGCAAATCTTCATCAAATAACTTCACCAATAATGTCCCTTTTTTTACATGCTTTCCTTCAGGCAAATTGATTCTGACAACCCTGCCGGCCACCTCACTTTTTAGGTCAACTTCTTCATAAGCGAGTAAAGATCCTGATACCTGAATTTCATCAATAAGCAAGGATGGTTTTACTACAACTGCATCAACTTTTCTTTGAAACCTTTCTTTGGATGCTTTTTTAGATCCCTTTCCCTTGGATTTATTTAACCCTGATATAAAAAAGACTGCAAACAACAATATTATTACCGCAGATAGCCATATAATTCTTTTTCTCATCCTTATAGATTTTATCATTCCATTCGTAAAAGTAAAAATTTGATTCAAGTACTGTACAAAAGTTTATTATGATTAAGCATTTTTAATAAAGATGACGACGGGTTTATAGCTCATCATTGCTTTAATCTCTATTTGCATAGTAACAAAAAAAAATTCATATTTGCAATGTATTCGGAGAAAGACTTTTCTATAAATTATCATACACAGGCATTTCAGTCCCATTGACAAATATTATCCAAAATGAATAAGAACAGACCCCAATCAGTTTTCATTGTAATTCTGATGTTTTTTTCAGGCATTTTCCCTTTTCAATTATTTTCCCAGATTTATGAGCCAACGCTTGAATCTTTCAAACAGTATCAATGTCCGGACTGGTTTCGGGATGCCAAGTTTGGCATTTGGGCACATTGGGGCCCCCAGGCTGTTCCACGTCAAGGTGATTGGTATGCAAGAAACATGTATCAGGAAGGAAGTGATGATTACAAGTATCATGTAGCACATTACGGATATCCTGCAATATTTGGTTATAAGGACCTTATTCCTTTGTGGAAGGCAGAGAAATGGAATCCCGATCTGTTGATGGCACTTTACAAAAAGACAGGCGCCAAATACTTTGTCAGCATGGGAACACATCATGATGATTTTTTCCTTTGGAATTCACAGATCCACAAATGGAATTCCGTTAACATGGGGCCTAAAAAAGATGTGGTTGATCTTTGGCAAAAAGCTGCAAAAAAAGCAGGTTTGCGCTTTGGCATTTCGGAGCATCTGGCTGCCAGTTATACCTGGTTCCAGACAAGCCATAGTGCAGATAAGAAAGGGCCAATGAAAGGGATGCTCTATGATGGGAATAATCCTGAATATGAAGATTTTTATCATCCTAAAACCGCTCCAAAAGATAAGGATTGGTTAACCAAGGACCCAAAAAATCAGAAGAACTGGCTGGCCTGCATCACAGAATTGATTGATATGTATCATCCTGATCTTCTCTACTCTGATAGTGAACTTCCCTTTGGTGAAATTGGCAGGACGATGCTGGCACATTATTACAATGACAATATGTCAAGAACAAAGGATGGAAAAAACGAAGCTGTTTACACTTGCAAGGTTGTTCCATCAGAAGGCCGATGGGTACAGGATGTAGAACGTGGCGTGCTTGACTCAATCAGTCCTTTCCCATGGCAAACAGATACATCAATCGGCGATTGGTTCTATCGCACCGGACAAGAATATAAATCAGGAAAACAAATTGTCCAAATGTTGGTTGACATTGTCAGCAAGAATGGGAATTTACTGCTTAATGTAGTACAGACACCAGAAGGTGATCTTGAACAAGATGTGCTCAACATTTTGGATGACATCGGCAAATGGACTGCAGTTAATGGTGAAGGTATTTATGGGACACGTCCATGGAAAATATACGGTGAAGGCCCTTCTACGACAGGAAAAAAAGAAAAAGGTCAGTTCGGCGGTCTAAAGGACGTGCGTGATTATCAATCCTCTGATATACGTTTTACGACTAAGGGAGGAACTCTTTATGCGTTTTGCATGAATTCACCCACCGAAGATATTAAAATAGCTTCACTCGGTAAAAATTCAAAAGTAAATAATAAACTGATCTCCTCAATAAAAATGTTGGGTGGCAAGGACAAACTCGTCTGGAGTCAGCAGGCCGATGCACTTGTAATAAAAAAGCCTGCAAAATTACCCGAATGGTCTGTCATCGTTTTTAAAATCAAATTCGTAAAATAAAGATTACAGCTAATTGATGATTAAATATTCGTATGATTAAAAGACTCATTGTACTTCTTTTGTTGATTATACCGGTCTTGTCTTTTTCTCAGAATATAGACATGAAGATCCTCCGTAAGATATATTCTTCCGAGGCTCAATCTTCTGACAAATTCTTTAAGTTCATCTCCAATTCACATACCGGAGTGGAAATTCTTGTACCCCTTTCAATGGGCATTGAAGGACTAATTAATGACAACAAGAACTTGTTTGAGAATGCTTGTGTAATAACCGTAGCTTCAGCTGTTAATTTAGGTTCAACACTCGTTCTCAAGTATGCTGTTGACCGCAAACGTCCTTATGAAATTTATACAGACATTATTCCAAAAATAAATGAAGACGGCCCATCCTTCCCTTCATATCATACTTCAGCCGCTTTCGCCACTGCAACATCTCTAAGCCTGGCTTATCCTAAATGGTATGTGATAGCTCCTTCTTATTTATGGGCGGGGACTGTCGGGTATTCGAGAATGCACCTCGGCGTTCATTATCCAAGTGATATTTTGGGTGGAATGATTGTTGGTGCAGGTAGTGCATGGTTAACCTATAAAGCCAACAAATGGTTAAAAAACAAACGCCCCGATAAAACATGGTAATTAAAATGAATGGATTCAAAAAGTTGTTAAGAAGTTTCGGATATGCTTTTTCAGGGATTATCCGAATGATTGGAATGGAGCAAAATGCAAGGATACATTTATTGGCTACAATATGCGCTGTTTCACTTGGATTTGTACTTAAAATATCCAATTTGGAATGGTGTGTAATCTTAATCTTAATAGCACTCGTTTGGGCTGCCGAAGCTTTTAATACTTCAATTGAAAAACTAACCGATCATTTGTTTCACGGTTATCATAAAACAGCACGTATTGTTAAGGATGTTTCAGCCGGAGCTGTTTTGATTTGTGCAATAATAGCACTCATTTGCGGATTGATTATTTTTCTGCCAAAAATCCTGTTTTTTTTCTTTTAATACAGACCTTTCAACGCTTCTTTTTTGTTTAAATAAATAGCTTGTGGGTCCTGAGGAATTAAAAGACATTTGCTTTACAAATAAAATCCATTAAAAAGCACATAAAAAGTACTATATATCCACCTAAAAATATGATTCATAAAGGATATTTATAAAAATTCATTATTTGTTGTATATAGAATTTTGTTTGTTATTATTTTTGTATTTTGATTTTATCCATTGATTTTCAATGCTTAAATATATTTTGCCAGAAACATAAGTTAACATATTTAAACACTCTTGTCACTTTAAAACACAAATTGTGTTAATTGCGGACAATCTTATAAATCAGAACATACATTTGCATCGTCAAACCAATTAAAAATTATTGCAATTATGAAAAAGTCAATTGTTTCTTTATTTATGGCAGCAGCTCTTATTTGTGGTTCAAGTGTAATGGCTCAAACAGCTACAGCTCCTGCTAAAGCTAAAACTGAAGCTAAAGCTGACGCTAAAAAAGCAACTCCTAAAAAAGCTACTAAAAAAGCTAAAAAAGCAACCGCTAAAAAAGCAGCCGCTAAAAAAGCAGCCGCTGACAAAACAGCAACTCCTGCTGCAAAGTAAAAAAATGAATTTTTCCAAGAAGGCTGTCTCAAAAGGACAGCCTTTTTTTATGAAAACAATTGACCTCTAAATTTTGTCCTTTCTTTAAATAAAGTTACATTTACAAACTGATAGAATTATATTTACAAGCTGAAATCTTGTTATAGTTGCTTTTCCTGTTAGTTTCAGAATAGATGATATATTATTATAGAAAAACATTGATCATTTAAATTGTAACTCCAGTTTGTACTATGAACGACCTTGATCTGGAAATGGTATTTAAATTATTGCTGCAAAATTCATCCACCTGCAGCATTCTCGTCAATTTGGATGGCAACATTATTCGATATAATGAGGCATACAAGAATCTTGTCGGCTATTCAGAAAATGAAATCAGAACGAAAGCAGACACGCTCTATGTTACAAAGGATGCATTTGAGAGAGAAATCTCGTTCATCAAACAGCTACTTTCAGGTGATCAGTCGGACATTCAATTTCGGTCAACCAGACTTACTAAAAGCGGAAGAATATTGCAGGTTGAAGTTACGGCTATTCTTTTTAAAGACAGGAATGGCAAACCTGATTTTGTATTAAAAAGAATTGAAGATATCACTGATAAAGTAAAATCAGATGATTTGAACAAAAGCATGTTAACATTGCTAAAAACCATTCTCGAGGAGATTCCCCTAACAATCTATTTAAAAGATCTTGAAAGCCGTTTTATAATGGTGAGTAAACATTTCGTATGTAGGCATGGTTGTTCTTCTGCGAATGAGATTATCGGAAAAACAGACTTTGATTTCTTTCAGGAAGAGCATGCACGTAAAGCCTATGAAGATGAGCAATTCATTATAAGGAGCGGACAAACTATTAAGAAAGAAGAAAAAGAAGTACACAAAGATGGTAGCTTAACTTATTCTCTAACAACCAAATTACCACTCAAAGGCGAAAACGGAAATATTATAGGAACATATGGTTTGTCACAGGACATTACAGCTATAAAGTTAGCTGAAAAAAAAGCCAAAGAAGCAAATAAAGAGCTTGACAAAAAAAACCGGGAATTAAAAGAAACCATTGAGGAATTAAGTCAAACGCAAAATAGATTGATTTTTTCTGAAAAAATGGCAGCGCTGGGGAGCCTCATCGGAGGAATTGCACATGAGATCAACACCCCACTTGGCGCAATCAAGGCCAGTTCAACGAATATATCCGAAGTAGTTGAGAAAATAGAAGAAGGACTGCCATGGCTCATAAACAACGCTACCCCAGAAGAAATCAAATGGCTCTTTACGCTTCTAAATGAAGCTGATGCCAGAGACATATCCGTATTTTCCCGCGAAGAGCGTCAGAAAAAACGTGAACTAACCTCTTTTTTCGAAGAACAAAATATCGACAATGCGCCTGTGATTGCCGATCTTATCATTACCTTGCGGCTAAAGCACAGTAAAGAAAGTTACCTTACCTTTTTAAAACTGCCCAACGCTCAACAAGTATTGCAAACCCTGAAAGTGCTATTTTCACTTAAAAGGAATGCCAATAATATCTTCATTTCCATAGATAAAGCGGCCAAAGTGGTTAGTGCGCTAAGAAATTACATCTACAAGAATGAAACCGGTGAATCTGAATCAACCGATTTAATAGAAACTATTAATACAGTTCTGATACTGACCGCAAACATGATTAAACACAGTAAAACAGATATTATAACAAATTTCAAACCTATTCCTTTATGTTATTGCAGACAAGATGAAATTTGTCAGATCTGGACAAATATTATAACCAATTCCATCCAGGCAATGGGAGAAGGAGGCACGCTGGAGATTGGAACAGAATATATTGAGAATGACATGATTAAAATATGGTTTAAAGATAATGGAGCCGGCATACCAGATAATATAAAAGATCGTATATTTGAGCCCTATTTCACTACAAAAAAGAAAGGAATCGGAACCGGAATGGGACTGGATATTTCCAGACAAATTATTGAAAGCCATAATGGAAAAATTTATTTTAAGTCTGAAACAGGCGTTGGAACAACATTTTTTATTGAGATTCCTGTAAGTCAGAGAATGGTTAATCATATTAATAACAACACATTATGAAGCAAGCTATTATATGTGTGGATGACGAAGACATTATCTTGGAAGCTTTAAAGGATCAGCTTGGTCCTTTCTTTGAAAATCAATTTCTGATTGAGACATCAACAACTGCCGAAGAAGCTTTGGTGATTTATGATGAACTTATTGAGAATGGCTACAAGGTGCCTGTTGTAATTTCTGATTATCTTATGCCAGGGACAAGAGGTGATGAATTTCTCATTCAGATACATGAAAAGAATCCCAAAACACTCAAAATTCTTCTGACAGGTCACGCAAATGTTGAAGGTATTACAAATGCAATTAACAAAGCAAACCTTTACAGATATATCCCTAAACCCTGGGACAGAGATGATCTCATTCTGACTGTCAGGGAAGCTATTCGCAGCTTCCTGCAAGAAGAAGAAATCAAGAAAAAGAACGAGGAATTACAAGTTATAAATGAGAATCTGGAAAAGTTGGTTGAAGAACGTACCAGGGAACTGGAAAATGCCAATGCCACAAAAGACAAGTTTTTTTCAATCATTGCACACGACCTTAAAAATTCTTTCAACGGACTTCTAGGTTACTCAGGGATATTATTGTCTGATTTCGACAGTTTCGTTGATAAAGATAAAAAATTAATGATTGCCAATATCCGTCAAGTATCCGAGCAAACTTACAAGTTGCTCCAAAACTTACTTGAATGGTCTCGCATTCAAACTGGCAGCATCCAATTTTTCCCTGCTGAATTTAATCTTTCCGAATGTATTTCAGAACAATTTGAATTACAAGAACAAATCGCAAAACAGAAAGAATTGAAAATAATTTTTGATTCGGAAAACGACATTAAAGTTTTTGCCGATAGGAATATGATTTCTGCTGTCATTAGAAATTTGATATCAAATTCGATCAAGTTTACTTTTAATAAAGGAATAATTACTGTCTCTGTTTCCAACGATGATAAGTTTGCAAAAGTTACCATACAAGATTCAGGCGTTGGAATTAGCCAAGAGAATATACAGAAACTCTTTAAGGTAAATGAGAACTATAAAACCTTCGGAACAAATAATGAAGATGGAACAGGGCTCGGACTAATCTTAAGCAAAGAGTTTGTAGACAAAAATGGTGGTGAAATATTTGTAGAATCAGAACCAGGAATTGGAACCAAGATGTCATTTACAATTCCGAAAAGGCAAAATGCGACATAGGCTTCCTCAGCGTTTTTAACTTTAAAAAGATAAGACAATGTTTAAAGGTCAGCCGAAAGGTCTTTTTGTAACCGCCTTCGCCAATTTAGGCGAACGGTTTGGCTACTATACCATGATTGCTATTTTCGTACTGTTTCTGCAAGCCAAATATGGCTATTCAGAAGCTGACGCTGGTAGCATTTATGCAACTTTCCTATTATTCGTTTATTTTATGCCTCTTTTAGGTGGGTTTATAGCCGACAAATGGTTAGGATATCAAAAGACTGTAGCCACAGGGGTTTTCATCATGTTCTTCGGATATTTGCTACTGGCCTTTCCGAAAATCATGGGAGGAAAAGAAATTATAGCCATTTACACAGCCTTGGGCATAATCTCCATAGGAACCGGACTATTTAAAGGCAATCTTCAGGCATTGGTCGGCCGGTTGTACGATAGCAAACCAGAATACGAACAAAAAAGAGACAGCGGCTTCAGCGTATTCTATATGTTCATTAATTTAGGTGCCATGTTCGCACCAACTGCAGCTCAGGGTGTTGTAAATTATATTATGAATCATCATCATTTGAGTTATGATTCTCGCATTCCAGAGTTATTCCATAAAATGGACGCAGAAACTCTAAGCCAGGCAGCACAAACAAAGTTTTTATCTATTGCCCAAATGCAAGATCATACAGTGACGATGGATAAGCTGCACAGTTTTGGAAGCAATTATATCAATACGCTTGGAGGTGCTTATCAACTGGGTTTTGGTGTAGCTTGTATCAGTCTGGTCGCATCGCTAATCATTTTTCTTGCCGGGAAAAAGACCTATTCCTTTACAGAAACCAGCGATTCAAAAACTTCAAAAGGAAAAGATACAACTCCCGAACTTTCCCCTGCAGAAACGAGAGCACGCATGACGGCTTTGTTACTGGTCTTTTTAGCTGTGATTTTTTTCTGGATGGCTTTTCAGCAAAACGGGCTGACCCTTACTTATTTTGCTCGTGACTATACAGCTACGTCTGTTGGACGTTTTACAAATATCTGGTTCGATCTTTTCACTTTAATTTCTGTTGCCACCTCATTAATATGCCTCTGGTTTGTTATTAAAAAATACACACCAGAAACGAGAAATATTCCAAAAAAGCGCTTGATATATGGGGTCATTGCTATCTTTTGTGGCGCTTTAGCTTATATCCGTATTAAAGGATTTGCAGATGTCAATCCTTTCACGCCTCAGCTTTTCCAGCATTTCAACCCATTCTTTATAGTCTTGTTGACACCATTCACTGTTGGGCTTTTCAGCTGGCTGGCTAAAAAAGGCAAGGAACCATCCGCTCCCAGAAAAATCGCGTATGGAATGCTTATAGCTGCCGCTGCATATGCCATTATGACTTTGGGATCTTTTGGCCTGCTTAGTCCTATGGACCGCGGAGATATAGTTGATTACACTCGCGTAACGCCTTACTGGCTGATGTCAACGTACTTCACCCTGACTGTTGCCGAATTGTTTATAAGCCCAATGGGTATTTCATTTGTTTCAAAGGTTGCCCCTCCCAAATACAAAGGATTAATGCAAGGTGGGTGGTTTGCAGCGACGGCCGCCGGTAATTTTCTGATTCAAATTGGTTCACATTTCTGGAGCCGTGTTCCATTATGGTCATTGTGGATGTTTTTTGTAATTTGTTGTGTTATTTCAGCAATCTTCATGTTTTCTATTATGAAGAAGCTTGAAAAAGTTGCGTCATAAATATGTAAAAATGAGTGAATCAGAGCCTAAATCGGTTTTATTGATTTGTACCGGAGGCACAATATCTATGGCTGTCGATCCGGGAACCGGTGCACTCACTCCCTTCAAATTTGATCAGATATACAAGCAAATACCAGAACTGAATAAATTCGATTTCAAAGTTGATTCTGTTCAGTTCGATCCATTGTTTGATTCATCTGAGGTCACCCCAAAAGAGTGGATCCTAATGGCGGAAACCATCTATAATGCCTATAGTAAATATGATGGTTTTGTTGTTCTTCATGGAACAGACACTATGGCTTATTCCGCTTCTGCTTTAAGTTTTCTCTTGGAACATTTAAAGAAACCGGTTATTTTCACCGGCTCCCAATTACCCATAGGAATGATACGTACGGACGGCAAGGAAAATCTGATTACGGCACTTGAAATAGCCGCCGCCAAAGAATATGGAGAGGCTATGGTTCCTGAGGTTTGTATTTTTTTTGAAAATACACTTTGGAGAGGAAACCGTACTACAAAAAAAAACGCTGAACTTTTTAATGCCTTCGGTTCATACAATTATTCCCCCCTGGCTACAGCCGGTGTCCATATCCGCTATAATAGAAGTGTTATTTATCATGAACGAGGATCAGAGAGTTTAATCTTGCATCGGGCTATGGATAATAACATCGCCATCCTCAAATTATTCCCGGGCATTTCCGAATCTTATGTGAATGCCCTTTTCCATACACCGGGTTTAAGGGCAGTTGTATTTGAAAGTTTTGGTGCAGGAAATGCCCCCTCACACGGTTGGCTTGTTCATGTGCTCAAAGAAGCGTCCGATAAAGGTATTGTAATTGTAAACGTTACGCAATGTAATTGCGGAAGCGTGGAAATGGGACGTTATAAAACCAGCGTCCACCTTCTGGACGCCGGAATCATCAGTGGATTCGATATTACTACTGAATCTGCAGTTACAAAACTCATGTTTCTCCTTGGGCACTATCAGGATCCTGATATCATACGGCGCGAGTTGAGTCGCTCTTTTTGTGGAGAAATAACCGTAGAATAAGACCTTTAAATACAAAATGAAATGTCTGAATTACTAAAAAAAAGAAATATCCTGCTGACTTCAATTATTTTGATTTGCTCTTTATCCGTACAAAATATTCAGGCACAAGATAGCACTGCCGTCAATAAACTCTCCTCCTATATCCGAAATTTCCCGGTTTTTGCAGAAGCTTATCCACAAGAAAAAGTTTATTTACACTTTGACAATACTGCCTATTTTCTCGGCGAAACAATTTGGTTCAAGGCATATATTGTTATTGCTGAGCGAAATATTCTAACACCTTTGAGTAAAACACTCTATGTCGAGTTACTTTCTCCGGAAGGAAATATTATTGAATCAAAAAAACTCAAAATTGAAAACGGGCAGTGTCACGGAGAGCTTGACCTGAAAGAGTCTCCTTACACAGGATTTTATGAAGTGAGAGCTTATACAAGATGTATGCTCAATTTTCAAAAAGACTATATATTTTCCCGTGTTTTTCCGGTTTATAATAAACCAAAAGATGAAGGACATTATGAAGTAAAAGAGATGCATGAACGTCCTTCGTCTCAGGCTGTACCCGGCAACAGGAAGGGCTACACCCAGAAAAACAAACTTTCTGTTTCCTTCTACCCGGAAGGCGGAAATTTAGTATTCGGACTGAAATCAAACATAGCCTTTAAAGCCACAGATAAAAATGGAGAAGAAGCTATCATCAATGGCTCGGTTTATGATTCACAAGGCAAAGAAGTAGTTGACGTGTCAAGTAGTTTTAAAAGTATGGGTGTTTTTGAATTCACGCCCGGAAAAGGAAAATACACAGCGAAAATACAGTATAAAGACAACGATTATGTTTTCGATCTTCCAGCTGCACTAACAGAAGGGTATGCAATGACTGTCGACAATACGAACAAGGATACAATGCTCATTCTGGTTCAAAAAAGTCAGGGAATGCCAAAAGAGACTTTAGGATTGTCGATTTCCTGCAGAGGCAGAATTTATGGCTCAGATCTGGTTAAATTTGATGATGATAATGAGTTACTTTTTAATATTCCTGAAAAGTTACTTCCTACCGGAGTAAATCAGATCACCTTATTTAACCGGAAAGGAGAAATATTGAGTGAACGTCTTGTTTTTGTGAATCATCATAGCGAAATGAAAATGGAAGTTACACAGGACAAAAAAAGCTATAACGCACTTGAAAAAGTAAATTTGGATTTTCAGTTGGATAATTCAGCCGGGAAACCAGTTGAGACGATTTTCTCCGTATCCGTACGGGATGCTGAAACAAGTTCAACCAATATTTTCAGCGACAATATACTTACCAATCTACTGCTTTCCTCTGAAATTAAGGGATACATCGAAAATCCCGGTTATTATTTTGACTCGGATAGTCCGTCAAAAAGGGCAGCCTTGGATTTACTGATGCTTGTGCAGGGGTGGAGCCGGTATTCATGGAAACAGATGGCTGGTGTTGAGCCTGTTGTGATAAAGAATCCAATAGAAAAGAGTCTGGTAATCGAAGGTTCTGTTTTATCTCTATTCCGAAAAAAGAAAAAAGAAAATGTGGACGTATCAATGATCTTGATGTCAGATCATGACGCAACATTAGGCAGTTGTCCTACAGACAAAGATGGCAAATTCAATCTTGCGCTCCCTGATTTTCAAGGATATCGTGATTTGATTCTTCAAACAAAAGAAAAAAATAAACGAAAGGAAAATTACATTTTGCTTGATCGAGGTTTCAGTCCAGACGTGAAGACCTATTCGTATTACGAACGTCAACAACCTGAAAATTCAAAACTTGATAATGATACAACAGTCGTACCCACAGAAGATTCAATTGTTACATCTTCAACAAATAAGGTCTCAAAAAATCAACTGAGCCAGAAAGATCATCTGCTGAAAGAAGTAACCGTTAAAGACAAAAAGAAATACGAAAGAGAAGATGAAGGCATGGCGAATGCCAGTATTGTTTATAATGTAGAAGATGTCGTTGATAAATGCCGCGATAAGGGAGAAAGTACAGCTGCCCTTGTGCTGGATTTCCTGGCTGACACAAATTCGTTCTTTTCCTATTCTGATAGCGCTATTCCTGACGACACGACTCCACCCGTATGCCGGTACAAAGGGAAACCCGTCATTTTTGTATTAAACAACAGATTGATTTCTGAAACAAGAAAGAACATCAGAGAGATACTGAACAGTGAAGTTGAATATGTTGCAATTTCAGAAAAAGAGAACGTGTACCTTCAATATGTCAGGGATGGGGATTTTTCCACCAAGCCGGTAGTTATTTTCATTTATACCTACAAAGACGGGCATCGTCGTCTTGAGTCAATCGGTACCCGTAAGACAAAAATCGAGGGATATGCCAATGTTAAAGAATTCTTCAATCCCAAATATGACAACGTCGTCCTTCCAAATGAAAAAGATTACCGACGCACGCTTTACTGGAATCCGGATGTAACAACCGACAAAAACGGTAAAGCGAGCATCAGCTTCTTTAACAATCAGACAAGCCGAAAGATCAATGTAAGTGCAGAAACAGTCACAGCCAACGGCATAATTGGAGTAGTGGACAAATAGGCACTATCATTTGAAAATCAATCGGTACAAATCATTTCCGTTTGCATAAACCAGTAATGCAAGCAGTAGGAACATACCCACCATCTGGGCATACTCCATAAACTTATCACTTGGTTTACGCCGGGTAATGATTTCATAAATCAGAAACATGATAAACCCACCATCAAGTGCCGGAATTGGAAGAACATTCATAAATGCAAGAATAATGGAAAGGAATGCCGTCGTTTCCCAGAAGGTTTTCCAGTCCCATTCAGCTGGGAACAAACTTCCTATTGCCCCAAATCCGCCAAGACTCTTTACGCCTTCTTTCGTAAAAGCATATTTCATATCACTCGTATAGCCGGTCAATTTACCGATACCCTTACGAATACCTGCAGGGATAGATGCCATTGTGGAATATTCGATTTTCCTGAGAGGATAAATATCAGTTGCTGTTTTTGCCATAAAGCCCAACTTACCATCTTTATCCGGACGTATGGCGACCGTCCGTACAATTCCGTTTCGACAATAAGTCACCTGAACTATTCTATCCTTATATTTAGAAAGAATACCCACAAAATCCGCAAAAGTCAATATCGTTTTACCCTGAATAGCTATCAGACTATCATTAGGCAAAAGATTGGCTTTTTCAATTGGTGAGCCTTTTACAACGTCTTTAATGACAGCAGGAAAACGATAGCCGGCAAACCCCTGATGACCAGAAATTAATTTCTTCATAAAATCCTGCGGTACCTTAACAACTTGTTCTTTACCATCCCGTAAAACAACAACCGATTTACCTTCAACAATCTTACGCATAGAAACATCATTGAAGCGCTCCAGCTTTTGGCCATCCACCGAAACGAGTTTATCACCATCCACAAAACCGATTGAATGAGCCGCAGGAGAATAATCCATACCCATTCTGGCATTTTCAATCGGCAAATATTCGTCACCCCAGACTTTAAGCACCACGGAATAAATAATCAAAGCAAGAATAAAATTCAGGATTACACCTGCAGCCATAATTAACAAACGCTGACCAGCTGGTTTTGTACGTAATTCCCATGGCTTTTCCGGTTCAGCCATTTGCTCCTTATTCATAGATTCATCAATCATACCGGAAATCGTACAGTATCCCCCAAGCGGAACCCAGCCAATTCCGAACTCTGTCTTTTCCGGTTCAGCCTTAAAATCATCAGGGGAGTTTCTCGAAAACCAGGAAAAACGAAGTTTTCCATTAATATTTTTTACTCTTAAGATTGAAAACAGGGGGTTGAAAAACATATAAAATTTTTCCACCCTAACATGAAAAATACGGGAAAATATGAAGTGACCAAACTCATGAACGATGACAAGAATGGATAAACTTACTATCAACTGTAATGCTCGAATCAAAAATGCTTCCATAATTTATTTATTGTACAAAATTTGTTTCATTTATAATTATTTTCGAATAAACGATTTTGCGATTCCCCTGGCCTCAATATCAGATTCAACATAATCCTCATAACAGGGATTGGCCTTAAAAGAAGATATCTGAAGCGTCTTTTCTATGAGATCAGACATTTCAAGAAAACCTATGTGGTCATGAAGAAAAGCATTCACTGCAACCTCATTGGCTGCATTCAGTACACACGGCATTGTACCACCTTTTTCCATAGCATAATAAGCCAGGGACAAATTCCTAAAACGCTTTAAATCCGGCTTCTCAAACGTTAAAGAATTGTGCATGGAAAAGTCCAGACGGAGATCATTTGCCGGAAGCCGTTCCGGATAACTTAAAGCATACGAAATAGGGATCTTCATATCGGGCAGACCCATCTGGGCCTTGACCGAGCCATCGTGGAACTGCACCATGGAATGTATAATAGACTGAGGATGGACAAGCACTTCAACTTGTTCCGGACGAAGATTAAAAAGCCATTTTGCTTCAATCACCTCAAAACCCTTGTTCATCATAGATGCTGAATCAATCGTCACTTTGGCACCCATATTCCAGTTTGGATGTTTAAGTGCCTGATCTTTGGTAACCAGTGCCAACTCTTCATGAGAACAAGAACGGAAAGGGCCACCGGAAGCAGTCAAAAGAATCTTTTCCACCGGATTATAATATTCAAGGCATTGAAATATGGCAGAATGCTCAGAATCCACAGGCAAAATTGGCACCTTATATTTATTAGCAAGTGATTTAATGATCTCTCCGGCAACAACCATTGTCTCCTTATTGGCCAAAGCAATCGTTTTTCCTGCTTTAATAGCCTGAATTGTTGGTTTTAATCCGGAATACCCAACCATCGCCGTTAAAACAATGTCAATCGGTTTTGATTCTACAATTTGCGAAATAGCATCACTTCCTGCATAAACTTTTATAGGTAAGTCTGCCAACGCATCCTTTAACTTTCCATAAAGATCTTTATTGGCAATAATAACAGCTTCAGGTTTAAACATACGGGCCTGCCGAATCAGCAAATCCACCTGATTATTGGCAGTAAGTGCGTAGACTTCAAAACGATCCGGGTGTGCCTCTATGACCTCAAGTGCCTGAGTCCCGATAGAGCCGGTAGAGCCAAGTATCGCAATCTGCTTTTTATATGATTGATTTACATTATCCATTTAAAAAATTCAATTCTATTTTACAGGCGTTATTTCTAACTACAAAAACATTTCGAAACTCAAATAAAATGCGTCTGTTTAAAAAACAATATATTCTTCGGGATTCAACGCAACACCCTTATGCCACAATTCAAAATACAAATGCGGAAATCCATCTCTTCCACGATTTTTTCCAACCATACCAATCGTTTCACCAGCTCTCACTTTATCGCCCTGTTTTTTAAACAATTCCGTATTGAACTTATAAACAGATATGTAATCATTGTTATGTTGTACTTGAATAACATAATCAAAATCAGAAGTATATCCGGAAAAAAGCACCGTACCATCCATAACTGCAAGTGTTGGCTGCCTGTCACTTATCTGTATATCGACACCAAAACATTTTGACTTTGGATTAAAACGTGCCAATATTTTTCCAATAACAGGCTTATGAAGTGACAACGCTTCAACTTTCGGCTGCTTACTCACAACAGATAAATTATATTTCTCAGACGATTCATAGTTTTCCCGAAATTCTTTTTCTTTTTCTGTCGTCTTCATCAATTCAAGATGCCGGTTAGCCATTGTGTCCAATGGAATATTCTTACCTTTTTTTTTCAGGGAATCAACAGGAATTTCCCCTGAAACTATTTCTCTTAGAACATTTATATATTTAGTCTGTTTATACATCACATCAGAAAGAGAATCGACACGATAAGCATTCTCCACAAATTGTTTCCTGAGTTTTGGATCCAAATTATCTGGCAAAAAAGTCTTCATTGGTGTATGCGCCACCAAAAAGAGAGAAAGAAAAAAGAAAACAATAAAAGCAGAAGCCACAAGAAAAATCCCGTCCAACAATGATACTCTTAGAGAAAAAAGATTCTCCAGTGTGCTTTCATTGAAAATCGACAACTGAAATTTTCTTCTCAGTTGTTCGAAATTTTTCCGGAATTTAATTTTTTTCATAAAATTTAAAAAGAGAGACAAAATTAACAGATTTTCGCAGGTATCAGGTATTTTTTGTTCTTAAAATATTATAATACGTCCTGTATCAGGATCAAAGCCAAAAGATTCACCATGAAAAACAGACTGAATACTCTTATTTTGAATCAATGCTTTAGGTGCACCGACCTCCACTCCTTTTTCAGAATCCATCAGCCAGATATTATTTGATGTATGCAATGCCAAATCTATTTCGTGTGTCGAAATCAAAATACACTTCTGCATTTCAACGGCAAGTTTTTTTAGTAACAACATTATTTCCACACGATTGGGCAAATCTAAATGTGAAGTCGGTTCATCAAGCAAAATAATCGGGGTATCCTGAGCCAGCGCTTTTGCAATCATAGCCCTTTGAAGCTCTCCATCCGACAGTTCCAAAATACAGCGGTTTGCGAAATCCTGCAAATGAACCACTTCCATAGATTCATCCACACACTGCAAATCCTCAGCAGACAGTTTTCCGGAAAAAGTCGTATAAGGATGCCGTCCCATGGCAACAAGTTGTCTTACGGTTATATAGCCCAAATGAACTGGGTCGGAAAGAACAAGACCGAACAACTTAGCCTTTTCCGACAATGGTATTGCCCCTAAACTTTTTCCCTGAACCTGAATCTCTCCACTCAATGCATCTTGTAACCCACAAAGGGTACGAAGCAAAGTAGACTTTCCGCAGCCATTGGGTCCAATCAAACAAATCATCATTCCCCTTTGGGCATGCAAATTCAAATTTTCCTGAACCGTATGAACTTTCTTTCCATGTTTGTAGCCAATGGATAAATCCAAAGTGCCTATCATGTCTTCACAGATTTAAAAGCCCTTCAGGCAAATCCACCTGAATCTCCCGTTTATCCATATCAATGCCGATAACAAATTCCTCAGCAACAGGCATTAGTACCTCGTTCTTTCCATCCGATATCTTAAATAGCACATTAAAGGTCGAATCATCAATATCTTCAATCTCACCCAGATATCCAACCGATTTTTCAAAAACTTTAAATCCCACGTAAGAATTCAAATCATCAACATCCTCTTTTTCATCGTCAGCATACTTAACCGGATAATAAACTTCTTTATTCGATAATTCTTTAGCCTGACTTTCATTTTCAATTCCCTCCAAACGGACCAAAGCCGTCTCATCGGATCTAAATCGGTAAGATTCCACAAAGAATGGCACCAGAATACCATTCATCTCCAATACCCAGTAAGGCGAGTTGGTTCGGTCAAAGACATCGTCTCTAAAAGCGAAAACGATCTCACCTGAAAGACCGTGCGGCTTAAATAATTTCCCAATTGGGTACACTTCTGATTTTCTGATCATAATTAAACTCGACGGATGTGGGCACCCAGTTTATTCAGGCGACCATCAATATTTTGATATCCTCTGTCTATTTGCTCAATACCCTTTATATGACTTTTTCCTTCTGCAGACATGGCCGCAATCAACAAAGCAATTCCAGCACGAATATCTGGCGAAGACATGGAACAGCCACGTAAAACCATTCTCCTGCCTAAACCAATAACTGTAGCCCGATGTGGATCACAGAGAATAATCTGAGCTCCCATATCAATCAACTTATCTACAAAAAACAAGCGGCTTTCAAACATCTTTTGGTGGATAAGCACACTACCGACCGCCTGAGTAGCCACAACCAGCATGACACTGAGTAAGTCCGGTGTCAACCCTGGCCACGGAGCATCGGCTATCGTCAGAATGGAACCGTCCATGAAAGTATCTATCGTATATGACTCTTGAGCAGGAATATAAATATCATCCCCTCTGCGTTCCATCAGGATACCAAGATGCCGAAAACTGTCCGGGATGATGCCAAGTTCATCATAGCAAACCCGTTTAATGGTCAATTCAGAACCGGTCATGGCAGCCATACCAATAAAACTGCCCACTTCAATCATATCAGGCAAAATACGGTGACGACATCCACATAGTTTATCCACCCCTTCAATACGCAACAAATTAGAGCCAATTCCGGAAATACAGGCCCCCATACAGTTGAGCATTTTACACAATTGCTGAATATAAGGCTCACAAGCAGCATTGTAAATAGTGGTTTTTCCTTTGGCAAAAACAGAAGCCATCAAAATATTGGCTGTTCCGGTTACGGAAGCTTCGTCCAAAAGTATATAAGCTCCCTCTAAATGATCAGCCCTGACATCAAACAAAAAACGTTTGGGATCATACTCAAACTTTGCTCCAAGTTTTTGAATACCAATGAAATGTGTATCGAGTCTCCTTCGGCCGATTTTATCTCCGCCTGGTTTTGATATGACAGCCTTTCCAAATCTTGCCAACAACGGGCCGACCAGCATGACAGAGCCACGTAACGCAGCACTGTTCTGTAAATAATCTTCCGAATACAACTGATCAAGATCCACCTCATCAGCCTTAATACCAAGAACGCCCTTATCCAAACATTGAACTTTTACACCAATATTCTTCATCAGACTAAGCATATTGTTGATATCCAAAATATCGGGCATATTCTCAACAATTACCTCTTCGGATGTCAAAAGGCAGGCACAAAGTATCTGGAGAGCTTCATTTTTGGCACCCTGAGCCTCAATTTCGCCCTTTAACTTGTATCCACCCTCAACAAGAAATGATGCCATATCCTCTATCTTGAATTTTTTCTGTTGGCATTATTTTGCTTTGGCATTGACTTGCGTGTATTCACGATGTCACGTGATTCCATTAAACGTATCGTTTCTTCATTGACATCAATTTTACCATCCGAAAGCGTACGTAAATCATCAAATATTTTCTGATCATCTACAGCATCCCTGTTCCATGTCAATATACTTTTCTTCATGTGATTAGCCATTAATTGAATCAACCGGGTACGTTCAGGACCATCTTCCATGGCAACAGCCTTGTCAATCATCTCTTCAAGCGTATGACCATAATGCTTAATCTTTATTCTGTGGGTATCATAAGGTATCTTCTCCGGTTTGGAATATAGATTTTCCTTACGGATAATTTCATAAGGATATTCAATATCCAGTTTAAAATCAGACATGATAGCCAAATGATCCCAAAGCTTGTGCTTAAAATCCGGGACATCCCGCAAGTGAGGGAACAAGTTGCCCATGATGCTGATGATCGTTTGAACGCAGCGCTTGCGTTCTTCTTTGTCTTCAAGCGTTAAAGCATAATCAACCATACGCTGAATATTCCGGCCATATTCCGGCAACTCGAGACGTTTTAATTGTGTATTGTAATCCAATTCGTTTACTTCCATAATTCGTTGTATAAAACCAAACACACCTTCATCCGAAGGTTGGCAAGCCCTGTATTATTTTGGCCCTGTATTATTTTGTTGGAATAAGTTGTTTTTTTGAAACTGTAGCCACAAACTCCTTGAGGTAGTAAGGCTCAAAATAAGCTACATTGACAAAATTATTTGCTTTAAAAGCCTGGTCAGCCAGACTGACCATACCTTCAGCCAAAGGATACACATCTTTTTCAAAATGTGCATTTGAGGAATTAATTTTAGACTGACATTTTTCAGAACCATCACCGACAAACCATACTGGATGCAGGACTAATACTTCCGAAAAGCTGTCTTCATTTACCACCAAAGCATTTGCTTTTTCAAGACATTTATTTTCAGTATTATAAAGTGCCGTATAGACTTCCATTCGCCTTGCATCAAGCATCGGGCAAATCAAAGCATTCTCAGGAAGCGCAAAACGACGCCGTACCTCATCCGCCAGCAAGTCCAAAGTGGGAATCGCAATCAGTGGCACTCCAGCGCCATAGCATAAACCTTTTGCCATAGAGACACCAATTCGCAAACCCGTATAAGATCCAGGGCCAGAACTAACTGAAACAGCGTCCAGTATCAGGTCCTTACTTTCGACGAATTTCAAAGCCTCATCCACAAAAAGCCCCAGCTCCACAGCATGAGACGGTCCTTTTGTATCTACCTTTGAGAACAAAATGATACCATTCTCGCTTAAAGCCACAGAACAGACCTTTGTAGAAGTCTCCAAATGTAAAATCAGCGCCATGTATTGATCAGTCTTAACCCCTTTATATTAGGTAAATTTCTACAAAAGTACAAAATTCGCTTCATTTGAAGTCCGTTTCAACAAATAAAATTACTTTTGCATAAAAATCAGGAATCATGATACAATCAATGACAGGTTACGGCAAAGCCGTATGTGAAATTGCAGGCAAGAAAATCACTGTAGAAATTAAATCTCTAAATAGTAAGCAGCTGGATTTATCGACCCGCATCCCAGGCGCATACAAAAGCAAGGAAATGGAAATTCGCAATGAAATTGTCAGACGCCTGCAACGTGGAAAAGTTGATTTCTCTCTATTCTCTGAAAACACCGACAAAGAAAGCACAACCCAACTCAACGCCGATGTTTTAAAAAGTTATCTGAACCAAATCAAGGATACAGCCGCCAAACTGGAAATCGCCCCACCCACAGATCCATGGCCCATCCTGATGCATTTGCCAGATGCTCTGAGCACAGAAATACAGGAAGTCGATGAAGAGACATGGGCACTGGTTCATAAAACAGTAGGCCTCGCCATTGACCATCTGGAAGAATTCAGGATACAAGAAGGTAGCATGTTGGCTTCTGTTTTTACGCAAAAAATAGATTGTATTGAAGTTCTTCTAAAAGAACTGGAAATTTATGAATCCGAACGGGTACAAAATATAAAAGTACGCATAATTGACGCCCTTGAGAAAATCGACAACTTCGATTACGACAAGAATCGTTTCGAACAAGAAATGATCTTTTACATTGAGAAGCTCGACATACACGAAGAAAAGACAAGATTGGGCAACCATTGCAACTATTTCAGGGAAACCATGGATGATTGTCTTGGACAAGGGAAAAAATTAGGATTCATCGCTCAGGAAATGGGCAGGGAAATTAACACAATGGGCTCGAAATCGAACCATTCAAAAATGCAAAAACTTGTCGTGTGTATGAAAGACGAACTGGAACAAATAAAAGAACAAGTCTTAAACGTACTTTGATGGAACAAGGTAAGAAGCTACGGACATTTTTGGGAAAATAGAACCCCCATCTATGATTAAAAAAATTCGAACAGGTTTTTTCGGCGGATCGTTCAATCCCATTCACGCAGGACATCTGGCCCTTGGAGATTATCTAACAGAAAACAATATAGTCGATGAATGCTGGTTCGTTGTCAGCCCTAAAAACCCGTTAAAAGCATCAGCCGACCCGACTGACGCGCAGAAACGCCTTCTCGAAGTCAGGAGAGCCTTAGAGAATCATGCAAGTTGTTCGGCCTCGGACATCGAATTCAGCCTTCCATGTCCATCCTACACCGTACAATCCCTTTGCCAGGCGGAAAAACTTTACCCAAACCGGGAATTTGTTCTGATTATCGGCGGAGACAATCTTGATATCTTTGAAAAGTGGAAAGATTACGCCTTTTTGCGTGAACATTATGACATTCTGGTCTATCCGCGTCCAGGCTATTCCAATCAAATACCCGAAGGCTGGAACAGGGTCACTTTGCTGAACGACGCACCACTCATGGATATATCCTCCACCCAAATCAGAAAAAAAACAGGAACCGGAGTCCCGGAATAAAATACTTTACGCTTCTTTTATTGCCGAAACTTCATAGCCGGCATCCTCGACCGCTTTCTTCAGCGTTTCGTCACCAACTTCCTTTTCTAGGATCACTTCCGCCTTATCCGGCAAGCTGACACTGGCTTTCACACCATCCACGCCATTCAAGGCCTTTGTCACACGGGCAACGCAATGCTCACAGCTCATGCCCTCAATTGTCATTGTTTTCTTTTTCATCATTGTGCTATTTGTCGTTTTTATTTGATCTGAAGTCCAAACAATATCTTCAGCTTTTACTTTTTTAGGCTTAAACTGACGCAACCTTAATGCATTGGTTACGACGGTCAGAGAACTGAAACTCATAGCTGCAGCAGCGAACATAGGGTTAAGCTTCCATCCGAAGGCAACATAAAAAACGCCAGCGGCCAACGGTATCCCAAGAACATTGTAAAAGAAAGCCCAAAACAAATTCTGTTTAATATTGCGGATAACAGCTTTACTAAGTTGAATAGCAGTCACCACATCGGATAAACTATTGCGAACCAGCACGGCATCAGCCGATTCAACGGCAATGTCAGATCCTGCTCCGATGGCAATCCCAACGTCGGCACGAGATAGTGCCGGAGCATCATTGATGCCGTCGCCAACCATTGCGACCTTTTTACCCTCAGACTGCAAGGCGGCAATCTTTTGATCTTTCTCCTGCGGTAAAACTTCAGCCAGTACATGCTGTATACCTACTTTCTTCCGGATTGCTTCAGCCGTTTTCATATTGTCACCGGTAAGCATATAAACATCTATACCCATTAACTGAAGTTGCCTGATAGCATCTTTACTATCTGGTTTAATTTGATCGGAAACAGCCAAAACGCCTATTACCGAATGCTCATCTGCAACAAAAAGCGGCGTCTTACCCTCTTCGGAAAAAGATTCCACAGCAAAATCAAACTCAGATAGAGCGATACCCTTATCTTTCATCAATTTCAGATTTCCTGCAAAATATCTAATCCCGTCAATCAGACCTTCCACCCCTTCACCGGCAATCGCCGAAAAATCATTAACTTCATATAGATCAATCCCTTGTTTTTTTGCAGCTTCTAAAACAGCACCGGCCAAAGGATGTTCAGACTGTTTTTCCAGAGAAGCACAAACTTTTAATAGAACTTCTTTACTCCGCTTTGTATCCGGCATAATGTCCGTAACAGTCGGCTTTCCCTCCGTAATTGTTCCTGTTTTATCCAAAACGACCGTATCGACTTTATGAATCATTTCCAATGCCTCGGCAGATTTTATCAAGATTCCATATTCAGCCCCCTTGCCTGTACCGACCATAATAGCCACAGGTGTTGCCAGACCCAAAGCGCAGGGACAGGAAATAACCAGAACAGCAATTCCAATGGACAAAGCAAATTCAAACGGATAGCCCAACAGTAACCATATAATTGTTGCCAATACGGCAATCCCGATTATTGCCGGTACGAATATACTGCTTATCCGGTCTGCCAATCTCGAGATAGGTGCTTTACTGGCAGAAGCTTCTTCCACCAAACGGATGATTTGGGACAAGGTTGTATCAGTCCCGACTTTTGTTGCCGTAAAGGTTAAGTAACCGGTCTGATTCACACTGGCGGACAAAATCCGGTCACCCTGTTGTTTATAAACTGGCATACTTTCTCCTGTCAGAGCGGATTCGTCAAGTGAAGAACTGCCGGAAAACACAACACCATCCACAGGGACAGATTGCCCGGGTTTAATAACAACTTCATCTCCGACCTGTATATCCTCAACGGCTATTTCGGTCTCCAAACCCGAACTTATGATTGTTGCCGTTTTTGGCACCAAATTCAAAAGTTTGGTTATGGCATCCGAGGTCTTACCCTTTGACCGGGCTTCAAGATACCGACCCAAAGTGATCAGCACCAGAATAGTCGCGGCAGATTCGAAATATAGCTCATCAGCAAACCGGACAACAGTAGAAACAGCACCATGCCCAAAACCGTAACCAATCTTATAAAGGGCATATATGCCGTAAAGAACAGCCGCAGACGAACCGATTGCGATAAGAGAATCCATGGTTGGCGAACCTTGAAAAAGGGATTTATAGCCACCTTTGTAATAATTTCTGTTTAAAAAAAGGATTGGCAGCAATAACAGAAACTGGGTGAAGGCAAGAATAGCCAAATTGGCATAACCTGCCAAAAATGAAGGAATTGGAAATCCGAACATCCTTCCCATCGAAAGATATAAAAGCGGCATCAAAATAGCCGCAGAAAACCAGAAACGGTTTTTCAAACGGACTTGCTCTTCCTTTACATAATCGGCAGGCCCTTTAAGGTCTTTAACAGATTCCTTTCCCTGAACAAAAGCATCATAACCGGCTTTTCGGACAGAGTCTTCTATCATCTTGTCACTGACGCGTTTACCATCATAGGCAACCGTCATGCTATTGGTCATAAGCTGGACATTAACCATCTCTATACCTTCCAGCTTTTTCACACTTTTTTCCACATGTGCCACACAGGCAGCACAGGTCATACCGGTTACATCAAACTTTTTTGTTTCCATAGCGTGAAATCATTTAGAAACTAAATTACATAAATTGTGCCAGAAATCAAATAATAAGACAAAAACATTTCCGTCTCAAAAAACAGTTTGATTTTATGATAATTAGATTAAACCATTCTTGTAAAAATAAATCGAATAAAAACCAGCACGAATTTTATCTATGTCAGGAAAAACAATAACTACATGATGTATCGTTGGAAACTTTTACTGACAACTGTCAGTATCTCTTCTTTTGCGCAACATAGTATTCAGGGAAAAGTCCTGGACAAGCAGAACGAAGGCTATATAGAAATGGCCACCATCCGCTTGCTGAACGCCAAAGATTCAACACTAATTCAAGGTTGTCTAACAGACGACAAAGGTGGCTTCATGCTCAACAAAGTAAAGGATGGCAACTATATCGTGGAAACGCGTTTCCTCGGATATAACAGGTCATTCAGAAATGTTTTAATAGCAGGCAAGTCTGTTATTCTAAAAAACATTCTTCTTGAAGAGAACAACAAGCTAAACGAAGTTGAAGTCAAAGGTATGACTGCCCAAATGGAGGTAAAAGGAGATACAATTGAGTACAATGCAGCAGCCTTTAAGACAGCGGAAAATGCTGTTGTGGAAGACCTCCTTAAAAAGCTGCCCGGTGTAGAAGTGGATGCGAGCGGAAATATTACGGTCAATGGAGAAGCCATTACAAAAGTACGCGTTGATGGTAAAAAGTTTTTTTCCGGTGATGTCCAGATGGCAACCAAAAATATTCCAGTTGACATGATTGACAAGGTACAGGTTCTGGATCAAAAATCCGATATGGCCCAACTCACCGGATTTGAAGATGACAATACGGAAAGGATCATAAACCTTACCATTAAGCAAAACCGCAAGAAAGGTGTTTTTGGAAATGCAGCAGTTGGTGGTGGATCGGACATGGAAAAGAAATTCAGATATGATGACAACACTTTTGTCAACATTATGAATGGAGAAACCCAGACAGCCATTGTTGGTGGTGCCAACAATACGAATACACAGCGAAGCGGACGCGGGCGCGGAGGTATGACAGGCGGCGGCAGTGGCATTACGACAACCCAGAACATCGGTGTCAACAACAACACAGAGATTTCCAAGATACTCAAAATCGGCGGCGACGGATCCTTCAATCATACCAGCAACTTTTCCGAAACATCCTCCGAACGTGAAAGCTGGTTGAGCGGAAATACTTTTGATAGAAATAGTACCTCAACCTCAAACAGAAACAACAAGGAAGCGAATATGCGTCTTGAAGTTGAATGGAACATTGATACGCTGAATACCCTGATTATACAACCAAACATAAACTACACCACCGGAATCCATTCCTCAAATAACAATTTCACCTACTTTACAAATAGAGACAGCCTAAGCTGGGGAAATTCAAACAGCAGCGGCGAAAGCAATACAACAAGCGGGGGGCTCAACCTTATTTATAATCATAAATCGAGTGTCAAAAAGGGCAGAACCATCACCATGAATTTTGGTGGTTCCTTAAACAACTCAGACAGTGAAAACCAAAATTACTCTAAGAAAATAACAGCAGACTCCACCTCAATTGTAGACCAGCACACCAACAATACCTCCCAATCATACAGCGCCAATATCCGTCTTTCTTACGTAGAACCTTTATGGAGCCTCAAAAATTTACTTGAAACGAATATATCCATGAATTTTAATACCAGAAATTCGGACAAATACCAATATAACAAGAACGCTGACGGTGTATACAACCGTCTCGACTCCACCTATAGCAACACTTTTGAAAATAATTTTTACGATGAAGCAATAGAACTGGATTTCCGTCATCAGGAAACCGACTATTACTATACACTTGGCATGAAGGTAGAACCTTCACAAACGCACAGCTTAACCAATTTCCTGAACGGACAAATTCTTGACCGGAACAACGACGTAGTCAATATGTCTCCCACCCTGTCATTCAGATACAATTTCGGCAGAAAAAAGTTTGTTCGTATTGATTACCGTGGTCGGACTTCACAACCAAGCATTGACCAGATGCAGCCGGTAAAAAACAACAACAACCAGATGAATGAGACCATCGGCAACCCTTTGCTGAATCCTTCATTCCAACATAGCCTGCGCCTGATGTATTCAAGCTTCAATGCGACCCGTTTCTCTTCCTTCAGTGCTGGTTTATCCGGTGCCTTCACACAAAATGCACTGGTGACAAACAGCATCTATGATGCAACCGGCAAACAATGGAGTCAGACAGTAAACTCAGGAAGAGCACCCTTCAATGCTACGGCAAACATCATGTTCAATACACCTGTCATCAAAAACAGATTGCAGTTTAATACACGCACCCAAATAGGTTACCAACAGGTTTTCGGTTATTCCAAACGGAGTTTGGCCAACGCCTTTGACTCTATTACAGGCAACTTAACACTGGGTGATTTAAGTAAAACGATCAACGAAAATGCCAGCGAATCCCTGTCCCTGACCTTCACAACAGACGCCATTGAAATCGGGGCACGGGGATCAGTCCGGTATTCAGACACCTGGAACAATCTGAACAACAACACAAACCAAAGAACCTGGGACTGGACAGGAGCTGGGAATATCGTTTTGCATTTGCCATATAACATAAACATTTCAAACGATATCAACTACACAACCCGTGAAGGTTACTCAAGTTACGACAAAAACGAACTGGTATGGAACGCATCCATCGACAAATCTATGTTCAAAAAGAAAGGCACACTGGCTCTGAAAGTTTTTGACATCTTGCAACAAAAACAGAACATAAGCGCAAGCATTGGTGACAATTACAGGCAAATAAGCCACTATAACGCGCTGACATCCTACGCCATACTGAGCTTCACTTATAAGATTGCCAAGTTCGGCGGTGGAGCAACAAGAGCTAATATGCGTAATGGAGGCACACGTGGAGGAGCAGGCAATCAGGGCGGATCAGATAATCCAGAAGGAGGGTTTGGTGGCGGGAACTTTGGCAGCGGCCGCCCCGGCGGTATGTAATGTACGATTACGGTAACTCAATCCCGTCCTCTTTCACCGATTGATTATTGACGATTATCGCATCAAGCGTGTCACACAGTTTTTGGACTTGTGGTGGATAGACATATAGCCTGACCGGATTAATGTCCTCCTTCAAATAGACATCAACAATATTGGATTTTTCTAAAATAGAAGACGTTTGAAATGCAGTATCTTTTTTCCCGGCCAGATCTTTAACCGCATCTCCGGCCGTATCTTTAAATGAACTGCCATAGACAGCATTTAAACCGGATTTTTTTATGTACATTCTTTGCGAACCGGCATCCTTACCGGCAGTCATCTTATAGCTTACAATATCCGGGAACTGATACGCAGACCCGTTCAATATTATTTTCCGTGCCTTTTCAAAGACAATACAATGTTCATCAATAGAAGGATTACGACTAAAAACCAGCCGTATATCCACTCCATCCTCCTTGTTTTCATCAGCAAGTCTCTTTATTTCAGCAGCGACCTCCTTACTTTTCTCAAGGTATTGTTCGTTAATTTCAGACAAGGAACTGCCTGACTCTGAAGAATAAAACTTATAGATAAAAAAACCTATAATGAGCACACATAAAGGGATAAACCAAATCATGACAAGAACTGTTATATTTTCGAATCAAATTAATTCTCAAATGTACAAATTCTTTGATATTTATTCAAACAGTCGTGTATAGGGCGAAAACCTTAAATCATCTTATTACATGCTGATAATAAAAATTATACGTCTTCATTTCTATCAAAATATAACTTGTATTATTGAATTATTTATTTGTATTTTTGATACTTAATATATACCAGGACCAAATCGTAGTAAAGTTGAAATAGACACAGTCCTAAAAATGCTAAAACATTTGTAAACAGGTTATAACAAGCATGAAATAGGATAGATTATGGACTTCCAAAAAAAGACAAGAGAAGAACTACTGCTTATTGTTGAGGAACTGCAAGAAGAAATTAAATCCTTAAAATCTGACAAGGGAAAAGATATTTTCCAAAACAAGCAGTCGGAATACAACCTTAATGAAGTCAAACCAGAATCCAAAGAAAATGAATTGCTGATTCGGCAAATAATGAATGATCTTTCCGGCAGCATGGTCTATCAAGTTGCCGAGCTATCTGAAAATAAAAGGCAATTCACTTTTGTCAGCGATACGGTAAAAAAGTTTTACGGATGCACGCCCGATGAAGCAAAAGCTGATGCGAACCTCATTTACGACAAGTTTAAGGATGAGATTCAAAGATTCAGGGAAGAGGAGCGCAAAGCGGTCCAAAATAAGTCTATCTTTAAAACTGAAGTGAAAATCCAGAATATAGATGGGACATACAGATGGTCATCTATCGTATCAACACACTGGTTATTAAACGGAATAACTTATTGGAACGGAATAGAATCCGACATTACCGAACTAAAGGACAAGGAGCAAGAGCTTTTCGAGGCCAAAATAGCGGCCGAAGAGTGTGAATCAAAATTTCGAAACATTTTCGAACACTCCTCTGTCGGTAAAGCGTTAACCGGAATGGACGGCCATATCATAACGGCGAATAAAGCATACTGTGATTTTATCGGATATACACAAGAAGAAATCCAGACAATGAGTTGGAGGACTATCACATTCACAGAGGATATTCCAAAATTGGACGACGTGATCCAAACTTTGTTGAATGGGGTAATAACGACCGTCAACTTTGAAAAAAGATACCGACATAAGAATGGAAATACCGTTTGGGCTTTCGTAACTGTTTTTTTGCAACGGGACAAAGATGGAAATGCCGAATATTATATTACTTCGATTATCGATATTACACATCTAAAACACAGTGAAGAAAGGATAAAAATACTTTCTCTTGCCACAGAGCAGAATCCGGCATCAATTGTTATTACAGATTCCAATGGCGTCATTGAATACATTAACTCTAAATTTTCAAAATTGACCGGATATAGTTTTAATGAAGCAATAGGCAAAAATTCAAGTATTTTAAAATCCGGAAAAACCACACAAGAAGAGTATCGCAATCTTTGGAAAACCATTACATCCGGTAATGTATGGCATGGAAGTTTTCAGAACCGCAAGAAGAATGGAGACATCTATTATGAAAATGCCATTATTTCCCCAATCCTTGATAAGAAAGGACACATCACAAACTATTTGAGCGTAAAAGAAGATATAACAAACCAGGTCCAGTCCGAAAAACTCATCAGAACATTAACGAAAGCCATCGAACAAAGTCCATCCTCCATCATCATAACAAATGCAGAAGGCAAAATAGAATTTATGAATAAGAAATTCCGGTCTTCCATGCAATACACGCTAAATGAGGTTAAGGGAAAACAGCCGCGCATATTCAACCCCGGACATCAACCGAAGGAATTATATGATCTGATGTGGATAACCTTGCGGTCAGGCAAAGTCTGGGAAGGAGAATTTCTCAACCGCAAAAAAGACAAATCACATTTCTGGGAAAATGTGATTATATCACCTTTGCTCAGCAAGGACGACTCCATCAGCAACTATATCATAATCATGGAGGATATAACAGAAAAGAGGAGAATGCTCGATGCTTTAATTAAGGCCAAAGAAAAAGCCGAAGAAAGCGACCGGTTGAAAACAGCTTTTCTACATAACATATCACACGAGATTCGCACACCGATGAATGCCATTATAGGCTTTTCCACTTTCCTTGGCGATCCTGATCTGGATGATTACAAACGCAAACAATTTATAGAAATTATAGCCAAAAGCAGCAACCAGTTGCTTTCCATCATCACTGACATTATCAACATCTCAACCATTGAAGCCGGTCAGGAGAAAATTTCAGAGATTGAATTTGACCTTCATTCAACCTTATGTCATATAAGTAAAGAATTCCAGTTAATTGCGCTTAAACAAAATATCTGCATCAACTTAATACCTTCTTCAAATCATAAAGGAAACAGTATCGTTACAGATGAGACAAAACTCATTCAGATAATCCATAATCTTTTGGTCAATGCTCTAAAGTTCACAAAACAAGGACATATCAATTTCGGATATAACATAAAAGAAACGATGGTTGAATTTTTTGTCGAAGATACCGGCATCGGCATTTCTCCAGACATGCACAAAGAAATATTCAAACGATTCAGTCAGGTCGATGCCTCTTCGACCCGTAACAACGGAGGATCAGGCCTTGGCTTGTCCATCTCAAAAGCCTACGTCGAATTACTCGGCGGTGAAATCTGGTTAAAATCGACATTGGACAAAGGCTCTACCTTCTATTTTACCATTCCGTATAAAACAGCTATAACAAATACCGCATTGGAATATGAACAACAAAAATAAAACATTGAGAATCCACTGTTTCCAGCACGTAAGTTTTGAAGATTTAGGTTGTATCGTGAAATGGTGCGAAGAAAAAAAATATCCGGTCACCTATACCCGGTTCTTTAAAAACGAAGCAATACCAGAACCCGACGAATATGACTGGCTCATAATAATGGGAGGCCCGATGGGTATTTATGATGAAAAGACCTATACCTGGCTCTCAAAAGAAAAAGCAGCGATCAAAGCTGCCATTATGCAGAACAAAACAGTGATAGGCATCTGTTTGGGATCTCAGCTAATCGCAAATGCGCTGGGTGCCAAAGTTTGGCAGAACCCTGAAAAAGAAATCGGATGGTACAATATATCCCTCACAGAACAAACAGAAAGCAGACGCATCTTTGGAGACCAGGAAACCAGGTTCATGGTTTTTCACTGGCACGGAGACACTTTTGATATTCCCGACAATGCCAAACACCTTGCTTTTTCCGAAATCTGCCGTAATCAAGCATTTCTGTATAAAAAGAACGTCCTCGGATTACAATTTCATTTAGAAGTCACCGAAAAAAGCATTGAAACAATGGTGGAGAAGGGGAGTCAGGAATTGACCGGCGGCACCTATATCCAAAATAAAGAAGCCATTCTGGGACAAAAAAACTACATCGCGCAAAATAATATGAAAATGTTTCAAATACTGGATTATTTGAATTGATGGCTATCTTTGCCACAAAAATAAGCTATGAACCATCCTTCTTCCTCCGAACCAAAGGATTTCTACCAAAATAAAATCGAAAGACTCGGATTGGAACTAAGCCTGGCAAAAAAGAAAAGGAACCTTGTCAGCATTGCACTAATTACCGTCTTTATTTTTCTTGTCTGGTCTATCTACCATTATTTCACGACCGACCGGACCACAATAAACCTGATCATTCCCATCTTTACAGGCATCGGCTTTATCCTGATCTCCAGAATAGACTCCCGTTTTCTGGGAAAGATTGACTACTTGAAGGCCCTGATCGATTGCAATCAAAAAGAGCTTGGCTACCTGAGCGGAGACTTTTCCACCCTGGAAAAAGGAGAAGAATTCATAGACCCAAACCACTCCTACTCCAACGATTTAGACATTTTCGGCGAAGAATCCCTGTTCCAGATCATCAACCGCAGCATCACGCCCAACGGTAAAGCCTCCATGGCAGAAGCCTTGCTTAACCCTTGTCAGGATAAGTCCCGGATTATAGACAGACAGGAAGCCACCCGGGAGCTGGCCACCAAAGTAGACTGGTACCAGAAATTTCTAACCAGCGGAAAAAACCTTCACATCACAAAAACCAGCAATGGTCTGATTGAGCAATGGAAAAAGATGGCCCCTTTCTTCAAGTCAAAAAAAGCCAACCGGCTGATTTACGGTTCAAATATCATCCTGATTGTCCTGATTGTCCTCGGCATCTTTCAGTCCAGGTTCACCGGCATTGGCATCGTATGGTTCATCGGCCAACTTATGGTTGCGTTGATATACAGTTCAAGGATCAACAAAGTAAACAACGAACTGGGTAAATTCATCAAAGCCGTCGGCAACTACGCCTATCTAACCAAAGTGGTTCACGGGGAACATTTTACATCCGGGTTGCTTGTTCAAATTGAAAAAGATTTGTTCTCAGACAGGAATGCCCTCCAGGCTTTCTCCTCTCTAAACAGCATACAAAACGGACTGGAAAACCGTGCAAACCTTCTCGTCACGGTATTGTCCGACGGTTTGTTCCTCAACGACCTGCACTTAGTAATAAGGCTGGAAAAATGGAGAGAAATGCACATCGACGACATCGACAAATGGATTGCGGCCATCAACCGGATGGAAGTACTGGTCAGTATGGCCAACTTCCGCTTCAATCATCCTGCTTACGCTGTGCCCGAACCAAACGGAGAAAGGATTATCGACGCCGAATCGCTCGGACATCCCCTGCTGCCTGCAAAACTGATGATCACGAACAATTTCCGTACAGGCGCACTGCAGGAACTCTACATCGTGACGGGTGCCAACATGGCCGGCAAAAGCACCTTCCTGAGATCTGTCGGTGTCAATATGGTTTTGGCACTAACCGGCAACGTGGTTTGTGCCGAGAGGTTCTCCTTTACACCCATCCTGCTTTTCACCAGCATGAGGACCACCGACAACCTTGCCAAAGGCACTTCCTATTTTCATGCCGAACTGCTCAGACTCAAAGCGCTGATAGACCGTGTCGACAATGATCATCCTTATTTCATCATTCTGGATGAGATGCTCAAAGGCACCAATTCAAAAGACAAACTGAACGGTTCCGTCAAGTTCCTGAATAGGTTGCTCGCCCTTCCCGTGTCGGGTCTGGTAGCCACCCACGATCTTGCTCTCGGCAAACTGGCGGAAGAAAATCCCCTGCATTATTTCAACATCTGTTTTGAAATTGAGCATACCGATTCCGATATCATTTACGACTACAAACTCAAGAAAGGGGTCAGCCAAAACATGAACGCCTCCATCCTCATGGAGCAAATGGGGCTCATATAGCACTCATAAAAAAATTATTTTATTTTGATGAATTTCTGCTGCTTCATACCACTTGATGTGCGGAGATTAATGATGTAAACGGCACTACTCAAATCGGATACATTAACGCCATCTACAGGAGGCTCGCTGGAACGAAGACATATTTTTCCAGAAGTGTCACTGATGCTCCACTCTTTAACAGCAGCAAGATCACCATACAAATATAAACGATTGCGTACCGGAGAAGGATAAACAATCAGACTACCGGCTGAAATCGGATTGCCTATACCAGTAAGGTCTCCCAGATGAAGAGTCAGAGGCGAGTCTAAACTACCATTAAGGAGGCTTGAATAGGAAAGAGATTCTTGTATATTGTATTCCATTCCCTGTACCATATCGTATGCATAAAGACTTATAGGACCAGCTAATGAATCTGCATGAATAGTTAAGAACAGGATACCGTTAACATCTGTAGAAATACCTCTGCATTCGCCGTTTACAAATGCGCCCAATAGATATCTTGCGGTATCTACAAGCTGATGATCTTGATAAAGTTGCGCCAGCGCAATGGTGTTATCCTCACAGACACGTGCATTGTAAGTAAAGTGCGTAGCTGTGTTTTGTCCGCTATCGACAGTGGTCGTATCGGGATAGTTATACGACTTCAATGAGTGTGAATAATACATATAGCCTTCATTGGGCGTTAACTGTTTTAAACTGCCCACCCACGATATACCGTTGTAGATGGCAAAAGCATCGATTCCTTTAATAATTTCATCCTTTTCAGCTGAAAGGTTTTTCAAGGCAACTGGCACCGAAATATTAGAAGAAGGTAGATATCCTATCCAATTCCAGCCTTGATAAAGGGTAATGGCCTTATTTTGAAGAGTGATAGCTTTTCCTGTAAGTTCCCAGTCAATATCTTTATTCGTTTCTATTTTATAGCTTTTTTCGGACTTTAGATTTGATAAAGAGCCTTGCCACGTACCTGTGTCAGAAAGAAAAAGTGCCCCCTCCTGCCCCTTAAGCGAAACAACAGAGGTCTGAATAGGTTTCAACAAAGAATCGAGCGTATTTAGATCGGCATCTGCAACATTAACAGAAAACCAGTTCCAGCCTTTTGACAAGCTATACTTACGTGTTATCTCTTCATCTTCCGGAGAAATAACCGTTGCAGAGACTTCTGAACTCAAAGTAGTTTCGGGAATACTAAATTGCAAAGCTGTTGTACCCAAAAGTTCACCAGTTATGGTAAAAGTAGCTTTACCTTGGCTATCTAAGACAGTGTCTGATGAAACAGTAATGATGGAGGGAGAAGCTGACTTGGCTATTATTTTTTTATTAGCAGAGGCTTCTTGTGGCTCTACCGAGACTGTAATTTGCGCAGACTTCCCATAAACGACTTTTACACAGGAATCCACCTTTATGGATTTCAACTCTTTTTCTATAGAAATATTTTGCGTGTAATCGCTCTCCATCATGATTCCGGCATAGCTTTTTACTCTCCGACTCACGGTGAGAGTCACCTGATCGGATGAAATAAAAGGTTTATCGGGCACAAAACGGACGCGCGAAACAAACTGCTGGTTGCTTTCCTGCGGATCAGCTTCAGCATTGAGCAGGCTCACGGTTCCGGTCACAGCCATGCCGTCGCAGGTAACGAGAATTTGATCGGTTGTAGTAGTGGCCGGCTGCATGTATTTACTGAACAAGATTTCGATACCCGACTCGAAACCTAGTACTTTAATAACGTATGGAGGCGTATTTTGAACTAAACCTACATTGATATCCAGTTGCGGCGGAGGCACGGGAAGCCAGTCACTATAAGAGGTTTGGTAACCGTCTTTTTCATATTTCACTTGCCACAGGCCTTCTGGTACATCCCATGAATACAGTCCGTTTATATCGGTAGTGAGAGGATTTTCCTGAGCATATTGAGTGGCATCCCACAGGGTGATTTTCTCATGCTTATCACCATAGATATCCTCTTCGTAGGTTTTTTGATAAATGGAAGTAGTAACTCCTTCAAGTCGATTGGAAGTCACCCCCTCGTAAACATATCCGGAGGGGTCGAGTACGTGGGTCACATCTCCGGAACCGGACTGACCTGTGGTCCCGCCTCCGTTGCCAGAATTACCAGGATCTGGTATTGGGGAGGGCGAACTACAAGCTAGCTCGCTGATGGATTTTTCCGTATTTTGGACAAAGATATTGGTAACTTTAACATATAGTTTCTTGCTCCAGTCAGAAGTTGTCAATTTTGCCAAAGCCAAAATAGCACCCGATAGAGACAAACCTTCCGTCTCAGGAGCTGCTGCCAAGCACTCAGGTAAAGCTATCAAACTTTCAACATCTCCTGAAACCACGCCAAGATAATAAAGACCGGCCGAAACTCCGGCAATGACAATGCTTGTCTTAATTGCATTGCTACGATCCTGATCATTCAAACATGGATCTGGAACCATTCCATACAAATTGATGTAGCGTCTTAAATCAGAAAGATAAGATGACACGTCATCCACGACTTCCAAAGCATCCGAGAACTTACCAGCAAATTCATCTACTAGTTGTGTGCATTTTTTTAGCCCTTTACCTGCTTTTTCCAATTCTTCACACAAATCTTCCAATTGATTTAAGCGTTTCTGCTGTGCTGAAGTAATTTTATCGATTTGTTTTAGATTTATCAAATAATTCTTTGCACAGGAAGCTACCAGATATTGTGCTTTTAAAGCCGAAATTTCTTTATCAAATTGGTCGTTGATTTTTTCTTTTATATTGTTTACATTTTCTGATATTTCTGAAAACTTTTCTTTAAATGCATTAATCTTTTCAATATAAGCCTCGACTTGATCTATTCCAAACGAACTGGAAATCCTAGCCATCACTTTTTTGGCATCAGCAGAGTTGATGGTGAGGCAGATATTGTCAGAGAAATCTATAAATATGTATCTGCTTTCGGTAGATTTTATGTAGACATATTTCCCGTTGGTGGTGGGAACTTGTATGTATCCTTCAGATACAAGATTACTTTCATTGATTGTATCACAACTCGTTGCAATAATTTTATTCTGTAAATCAGCAGGAAGAAAGCTGTCATCAATATAAAAAAGAGATGCCAACTGGATTTTACTGAAGAGAAGAGTATCTGCTCCGACCATCAACGTTTGACAATTGGCAAGCAAGGAATTGAACTCATCGTCGGTCAGCTCTTTTCCAATACCCAAACTATCAGCCGATAACCCTATCAAAGCGCGAACTCCATTTTCCAAACTATCCAACTTCTTATAATCTGGAGTATTTGACTCTTCTATTATCTTAATAGCTGTCTGAAGGTTTTTTAGTTTTTCGGAATCGACAGAATCACTGTTCTGTATATCTTTCAAAATACTAAAACAGTTCTTTAAGCACCCAGAATCGAATACAATCTGATTTACAGCCTTGTAGTCAACACTGAGATTGGTGGGAAGCGCATCTGTATAAAACTTTTTGGTCGCGATCCACAGGTCTTTCTTGGCATCGTATGTGGCTACAACTGGCACAATGGTTCCGGCAGAGGTGGTCACGTATAGTGTAACATCGGATATGTTAGAAGGGCTGTTGTTGGTAAAATCGATTTTAAAGGTGAAATCGGGATAATTAGGCCAATACCAATAAGCCGGCATCTGCGCTTTGGTGTTTTGAAAATCGAAGACTTCAGAATAATCGCACAAATCTAACGATGAAGAGGCATGTGCCGTATTAATCATGGTTACTGTTTGCACTTCAATGGCATTCTGATCATAGCACACCGTTTTGGAGGCTGTTTTTACTTGTAAGTTTTGCGGGGTGCTAATAAGAGCATAGATAACATGGTTTGACAGGTTGTATGCATTGTATAGCTGAGCCTGTAATGTCCATGTACCATTGGCAAATGAAGTCGTTTGACCAATCATGACATTATTATCGAATACATGCACTGAGGAGGAGGCGGGAGCAATACCGCTGACAGGAAGCTGAATACGCGCTACAGTTGCCGGTACAGTGATATCCAAGTTCTTCACAACACAGGTGGCTGCACCGATGGGTTGCTTCATCACCATTCCGTTGTAGGTGAATTCTGCAAAAGCATTGGGTGAAATGGTACCACCGGATGTGGGAATAACACAAAACTTAACCTGATCGGTGATACTGTTTAAAGGTATGGTAATTTGGGAACCGTCTACGGTATATCCCCCCATGCTTTTTCCGGTCATAACGGAATTATTTACGAAATTGCAGTTGTTGGGTAACTCAATGATCAGCTTTACCTGGCTGACTTTGTCGGCATACAATGGCTTAAAATCAGCCATAGCACTTAATGTAAGATAATTACCTGCCACAACAGTGGCTTTATTGACTCGAATATAAGCATTACTGCCGATGTAAGAGAACTGACTTAAGTCTACGGAAGGTATCACGGGTATCGAAAGTGTGTCAATGACCCCGCGCTGTACTTTCACAGAAGACTTAATGTAGTCTTTCCCTTCTGACAAACCGGAAGCAGACAGATCGGATAGATTGAGAATAGATCTGAAAATATTGTTGTCTACAAGAGAAACTATTGTGTAGAGGCCATCGCTGAGACAGGAAAAAGTTGCCGACTGATTGTCATCGTATACTGTCGAGATGATCCTTTGACCATCTGCACCGTAAAGCACAGCGACATTGGACGTGTTTTCGCTTTTTAAATAACTAACCTTGATTGCTCCCGGTTCTACTATATTTAATTCTACAGAAGACTTACCGGCAGAATCAAGAACAGCAACGCTCTGAACGGGAGAAAAAGCGTTAACCTTGCTGGAGACGGTAACAAGAATTTTGTCACCAGTGTGGGTCGTATCTTGCAATACGAGATAGGGATATTGTACTGAAAAATGGCTAATGGCAACTCCCCGGGTTTGATTGTACAAAGTATAAGAAATATTCTGATAATCGGAATAGCCCGATTCTTGCAAGGAAGCAGAACCGGGTAACGCACTGGCAGTATAGGTAAGCTTTGTGAATAGGCTGGCACCTGAAATAGGGGACAATGTTAAGGTACCCAGATTGGCCCCGGTATTAAAATTAACCTTTGATAATGACAAGCCGGAATATCCGCTGAGAGAGCAGGTAATGGTACTTACATCATTCAATACACGAAAAGAAAAATAGCCGTTGTTATCGGATGAACCGATAACAGATTTAGCATATTTTCCGTTAATGAACTGAGAAACGGCAACCACAACGTTGGGCAAAACCGTTCCGTCGCTTTTTTTAGTGTAACCGTAAACGGTAACCGAATCTATAGGCTGCAAAGTGTAAACTTGACAAGAATTCTGAGCCATGCAGGTTTTAAGAGATGGAAATACATAACAAAGACCTAAAGCCGAATTCAACGTGATAAGATAAACAACCTTGGTACCCGAAACCAGACCCTTCAAAGAGGTACCTTGAGAAATAAATTTATTGTTAGAATCATACCAGGCAACCGTGACCTGACCCGTAACATCAATTTCTTTGTCTGTAACAACCTTCAACGTAAGGTTATATAACGGCAACAGGGAACTGAAAGATGTCGCCACACTGTCTTTTGTCACAGTAATGCTATCTGTTTCGCCCAAAGCTACGTTGGAGGCATTTAAGAGATACAAGTTGTATGTATCTCCTTTTAACAGGTCGCTAAAATAATATTTCATTTTATCGGTCACCACAAAACACATTTTTTGAGCGGTTTTTACATTCTTCAGCTCTAACGTCAAATTTTTATAACGACCGTCGACCGCCGAATCAGGCAAAGTTACACCGATGGTACCAACATCTTCTGTCAGGGGAAGAATAATGAACTGATTCCACTGGGTAGCCGCACTGTATTGGGCAATGGCGGCTTGAGGCACCCGAAATACCAAATTCTCGTTCACACCCTGAAACACATTGGCCTCCAGCGTTGGAGGCACCATGGAATAGCAATTGATTTCTGTAAGATTGGTGCAATTATAGAAGGCATAACTTCCTATAGAGGTGACACTCGTGGGTAAACTGACGGACTGCAAAGCTGCACCATAAAATGCCCAATCAGGCAAAGAAGATAAGGAGGTGGCACGTTTGAGGTCTAAGGCCACACAGGCGGAACAATAACGGGCTATACCAAGATCAGTCGGATCCAGAGTCCCGGCTACTGTTACTTTTACGACTTTGCTCCTATTGCCGGAACCACCAATGAGGGCATCGAGAGTTCCCATCAAATTGCCCGGGGTGAAATCGTCAAGAATGGCTTCTCCGGTAGATGAATCCCAGTGGTTGGCACCGGGATTGGCAGGATTTGCAGGATTGAAACGAAAGAGCCCAGTAAGAGAGACATCACCCTTTCCTATACAATAATTGTAAGAAGAAGAAGTGGAAAGAATGGAATCGCCCTGCTTCCAGCCAATAAACTCGTATCCACTGTTTACATAAGCTTGCAAGCCAACAGTAGACCCTTCGCTAAACGAGGTGCCAGAAGAAATATTAAACTGGCCTCCCTGAGTCGGAGAAGCCGTAAGATTAAGCTTATGTTGCAAAACTGGCTGAGAAGGATCGGCAGGGTTGCCGGGTTGATACTCAAACACAGCCTTCAATTGGATGTTAGATGCCGGAATGGTATAAGAGAATGAGGGTTGAAGAGAAATAACAGTAGTATCTTTTTTCCATGCCACAAACCGATAGTTGGTGCTGGCATAAGCGGAAAGAGTCACACTGGAGCCAACAACATACTGTGCGGTACCGGACGGATAAGCACTTCCAGCACCGTTAGGTGAAGCGCTCACCGTTAAGTTGTACATTTGGCTCGGTTCCTGAGGATTGGATGGATTGTAACCACCGTCTTGTGCCCATACGGAAACACACCATAATGTCATAAGTAAACTAAAAATATATTTCATCGTGCGATCTCCTAATTTTACACTGCTTATCTCTTAACAATCGCTTTAAAGGAGGTGTTGTTAATCTTTACGATATAGAATCCGGGAGGCAATTGAATAGTGCTAGACGACGCGGCAAGAACGGTACTTTTAACAAGCTCTCCGTTAGTTTTGAATACTGCGATCTTATCGCCGACGGAAGCTGTCAGTTCGATTTTCCCACTTTCGCCGACTACCTGAATACCAGAAACGGCATTGCCGGCTATTGCATTAATTATGACACCAAACCGTATCTCAAATCGGTTGCTATATGTCCCTGCGACTGCTGTAAAGGTGTAATCGGTCTGATCTAATCGAACTTGACTATTCTCTAATTTATCCACTAATACGACCGATTGGTTTTGTCCTTTACTGTTGCTCAGCGAGAAAGTGTAACTACCGGCTTTCCCAACGTAAATTCCCAAAGGAATCACACCGTCCTGGAGGGGTCGCTCGTTGATAGCATAGCGCATAGAAGCAGAATCTATACTAAAGAGTTGAGGTACATTTATATTTGAGCTCATGAACTTGGCTGCATCGCAGGTTAGTTCATAGCTTTTGCTGGCAGACGGGTTGATAACGATACGCGTTTGATCAGTATAAACAGAATCGCTTAAATTGAGATTGTAAATTTCACGAGAAGTGGATTGAGCCAGTCTGAGGGCTCTGACTTGAGACTGAATAGTCGTATCAGCCCGAATAGTCGCATCAATCTGACGACCTTCAGGATAGAAGCTAATAGAGTCCATATCTATCGGTTTTTGCACAAAGAAAGCTTGCATCGGTTTCAAGATGTAGTTATCATCTTCAGGCGACAAAGCAATATAGCCGTCACCGTTCCATACTGTAAGAGGAGCCTTGAAATTCATATACCTGATATCAAAGAAGCAAGGGTAAGGATTGCCGATAAAGTTCCAACTGCAATTATGTGCAAACTCTGAAGTATATTCGTTTAACTTCCGACTCATAGTAATGCCCGAAAATAAGTTGTTTTTATTTTCATTATTGATGGCTTTTACGTACCAGTCACTGACATCGTTATTCAACTGGACTATATATCCCTCACCGGCGTGCAGGGTGCTGTCATTAGTCATATTCTCCCAATTGACGGATGCATCTTTTGCTCGTGTGGCTCCGTCATATTTGCGAATAGCATACAATACACCGGAAGGAAATGTCATATCGGATATCTTGGCATCGAACGGAAATGAAAGATAGAACCAGTTATTACCATTGGCTGATAATTTGTAGACTACGCTATCAGATCTCATAGCCAGGGACTGGCTCAACAAAGAGGAATAAGTTGAATTGTCAGTGCTCCAGTAGTACTTATATAAAGTATGATTCTGGGTGAATTTTGTCATGGAGAAGGCATCCGTTCCTTTGACGGTAAACTGAGAACCGGCATATAGATTCACATTCGTTTTTTTTGTAGGACGAATTCCTTCTGCCAATGTTAAAGGACCAGTCACTGTGATCTCGTCGGCTTCATAATCTGCCGCTTGAATAACGGGAAAAGCGTCCCAACCTTTGGTAAGTTTGTAATTATTCACCGACCAAAAGGGCACCAGCAAAGGACAAGCAGATTTGTCGACATTGTAAAGAATGTCATATTCATTTTCTAAGGTGGGGGGGACAGAAGCCAAGCAAGTTATTCTCTTAATATTACTGCAATTATAAAAAGGCGCATCGCAATATTGCAAAGACGCCGGAAGGGTAATCTCATTCAATTTTACACACTGGGAAAAAGCACCCCATCGCAAAGTGGTGAGTGTATTTGGGAAAGTTATGGTATCTAAAGGACAAGATTGAAAAGCGTTCTCATCTATTTCTGTGAGCGTCTTGGAAAGTTGAACGGATGCTAATGCCGTACAGTTATAAAAAGTATATCCATATATGACTTTAATTCCATCCGGAATGGAGGTCTCTTGCAGCATTGTACAACCGTTAAAAGCCGAATACCCCAGGCTACTTAATTGTGCAGGTAGTTTTGCATGTTGTAAAGACCAACAATTATAAAATGCATTCTGACCGATAGAAGACAAACTGTCGGGTAAAGTAATAGACGTCAATCCATAGCAGCGATTAAAAGCTGAAATACCTATACTTTTCAAACTATTGGGCAATTTAACTTGCAACAATCCTGATCTTCCACTAAAAAGGTTATCAGGCAAAGCATCCTGTCTCATATTACTCATGTCTATAGAAATCAGATTGGGCATACGGCTTTGTATTTGATAATAGTCATCACTATTCAGGGGCGCACCAGATATATTGAGGACATTTACTTGAGTTACATATTCAAGGTGTTTCAGAATTTCCTGACCCAATGTTCCGGAAGTGGACAAGGTAACATTGGCAGTAACAGGCGAATCTCCGTCAATTATGATTTTTTCGCTCCAGGAAGAAGATAATGAATAGGCTTGCCCGGAATTTTTTGGAACGTAAAAGACCATCGTGTAATTAAAAGCATTGTCACCTAATTCTGGTGGAACAGCACCTTTAAGCACAGCCTTATTCAGACGATAGCACTCTGAGAAAGAACTATTTCCTATACTCTGCAAATAGGGAGGCAACGTAACATCTGTCAACAATTCTGACAACTGAAAAGCTCCGTCACCAATGGTTTTCAGGCTATCAGGAAAGACTATTTTGGTAATGGAACTACGATCGAAAGAATATACCCCAATAGAAACGAGAGAATCGGGTAACGTCAGCTCGCCGGTAAAGCCACATTGGGAAAAACCTTCATTCTCCACGATTTTCAAAGTATTTGGAAAAACGACCTTATTCAATGCCGTACATTGGTCGAATGCAGCATATCCTACAGACATAAGGTTCTTAGGCAAAACAACTTCCTGCAAGGTTTTATTGCCCTGCAACGCGTAATCAGGAATACGGTTGTTTACCACGGAATCTTCTTTTATATTTAAATACTTTAAGGACGGCATATTGTTACGGATATACTGGAAGTCATTATCGTTTAACGTTCCGAAAATCGTTAGGCTATCTGCGGAAGTATTGGTAATTACGGATGAAAGTGAACCGGCACCAGGTGTTATAACAGTATAACCCAACGAACAAACTGCCGAGACGGGTAACTCTCTGGATCCGCCATTGCTTTGTATGGACAATTGTTGTTTCCAGTAGCCTTGTTGCAACGGAGAAAAAGCAACCAGAATAGAGTCTTTCTGGCCGGCAGAAATCGCTTTCTGAGGATAAGATACTACTTGAAGCGGGCCGGTAAGACCGGAAACTCCGGTAATATAAAGATCTTGTTCCCCGGAATTAGTTATAAGAATATATTTTTTAGTTACACTGTTCTGTTGCTGATAATTGAAATTAAATGATGTCGTACTAATACTAAGAAAAGGATTGGTACTGGATACACCTGAAATGTACAAATTTTTCACGTAGGCATACGCATCGGTATTACCCCCACTTAGAGAATAGTTCCAGGACATCGTGTAAGAGCCTTTGTTCATGACATAAGAAAAGTGCGTCCAGTCTGTACCGTCTTGTATAAAAAATTCCGTTCCGCCAAGTGAAGTGCTGTCTTTGCTTCCGCCAAGTGAAGTGCTGTCATTGTTTACTAAGCTGAAAAAGAAAGTCTCGCCCCATCCCCAACTCTGAACTTTATAATCGAAGCTTACAATAGCTGAGTCTTCCTCGATGTTAACCTTTGTATTAAACCAAGATTCCTTCAATCCCACTTTATTAGAGCTGGACACACAGCTATCACAGGCAACCCAGGGATAATCAACAGACTGCTGAAAAGTCAAAGGGTAATTAGATACACCCGAAATAGCTGTAGCAAAATCCTGAGCCATTGCCAAATTCCCTGTCATAACCAGAAGAATAGTGCATAAAGACTTAACTATTGTTTCCATAGATATAAGTTTATTAAGGTCCTAAAATGTCGTAATCTTATATGGATCTTACCTTTGAAGCACCTCTTGATTCAGGAAAGTGTTTACATTCATCAACAGTTTCGAAGTAAATATCCATGTGCCAAACTAATTATCATTAGTTCTCGCAAATATACAACAATTCTAAATAATCAAGTAATAATGACTGAATTTTTAGTATTACAATTTTTCTTTAAAACAGCATCAATGACATATACCTTTTCCATATCTTTTTTTTAATAGACATTAAACTGCCATTCACTTTTCTGAACTCCGGCCGGGATTTCTTATGGCAACACAAAAGTAATACGTCGAATTTTCGTCAACGTTCCAAATGGGGACATTTGGGGGTATTTTGAAACAAATTGGGATAAACCGAGACAAATCCGGGGCTCTTAAAATCATGTTTCATGTTGATTTTTTATATTTGTTTAATAATATTTTGATAATAAATGTAAATATAGTAACTTTGCGTTTAATTAACAAATAAAACATTATGAATAAAACAAAATATTTAAAAAAAGGCGCGTATCTGTATAAGGCTAAAAACAAAATTGGCTTTGAAATGAAACAAGATTACAGACCAAAAAATCATCAGCTGATAGTTGTTAAATCATCAGCTGATACTTAGGCAATCATCAGCTGATAATTTTTATTTGTCAGGGACAAATTTAGTGAAAGGGTTTATGAAAGGGTTAAAGTGTGATATACTTTGCAATATATCAATAAATTAAGCCAATGCATTTATGGATTATGAAAGGTCAGGTGAAAACAATATATTGTTTGTATTATAGATTTTTATTTAAAATAAATAAATCTAATATAAAGACAATATATTGTTTTCAATGTGCTTTTCAAATGTGAGAAAAAACAGCGTATAAGCATCAGTAAAATAGAACGATAGCACCTTTCACAAACCCTTTCAGACAAATATTGCGAAAAAGACGAAAATGGATTGGGGCTGAAAACTGAAGAATAAACGACAAAAGCTATTCTTCTGTCTAAAATATGTTAGAAAAAATTAAATACCTGTACATCAAACAATTTTTATCGTAGATTGTTATATATAAATGATTTTCATCATTTTAACCAAAGTTATGGCGATGGTTTAATACTATTTACACGAGGTGCGGCGTCAGCACTTAAAACACTGACAACAATCAAATGAAAAAACATTTACTTTTGCTGTCTTTTGCTTTAACAACCCTAACAATTTGTGGACAAACAGCCATTCCCAATGGTGGGTTTGAAACTTGGGCCACAAGTATTTACAATTTCCCTAAAAATTATCCTTACACCTCAAGCGCAGAAAAAGGACTAGAATTTTTAACAAATGCTGTACCGTCCAATGTAACAAAAGTCTCTCCCGGCTATCACGGATCTTATGCCTTGGCACTTAGCACCGTAGTTGTGGGTACAGATACGATTGCCGGATATGCATTGAACTTTGATCCCAACGATGACGGCCCATCCTCATGGCATGGAGGTATTCCCTATTCCCAAAAGCCGACAGGGTTTAAAGGTTATTACAAATACAATATACCTGCTGCCACAACAGACTTAAACGGAGATGGAAAAATAAATTCGTCTGATTCCCAGGACTTTGGACTTATCATTATAGCTTTCAGTAAAAAAGGAAAGAATATTGGGACTTATTATTTTCTTCTTGGCGACAGCACTGATACATTTACGCCATTTGACAAAACTTTTGACCCGGCCCTCACAGAAACGCCCGACTCTGTCATAATCGGGGCATCGTCAAGTTATGCTGTTCTATCGAATGGTGCTGGTGTCGTTGGCGCTACATTGGTATTGGACAGCATTGCCTTTACGGATGTAACATCACAGCCAGACTCAATGAATGGCGATTTTGAGACATGGCAAGAGGGCACCATGGAATATCTCAGTGGATGGAATCCAAATACTGATCACTCCCAAGGTGTGTCCAAAACCACGGAAAAAAAGAATGGGTCATACGCTGCTGAAATCAAAACATATCTTGGAGAAACAAATAACCATGTAGCTGCACAATCAGGGCAACTCTCAACCGGTTACTGGGATGAAAGCAACTCTTACCAGTATCCTCTTGGCGGCTATCCATTTACCAATGAATCTGATACACTGGCTTTTTATTACAAGTATGCGCCTTCCGGTAATGACAAGGCAGGAGTCAGTTTATACTTTAAAACAAATAATGAGACTATATTCGCTCAGGATGGATGGTATAGTTCCCTGAATCTTGATGCCTCAAATGAATTCAAGTATATTGAAATGCCGTTTGACATTGGTTTTACGCCGGATTCTGTGGTTATAATGATTCAATCTTCCTATTGGGCTGATACGGCTGTTTCTTATGTGGGATCCGACTTAATCATTGATGACGTTCACTTCAAATCCCAACCTCTATCCACGACGAGCATTATCAATACTAAAG
>Ga0302286_10000033_pt1 | contig 122596 bp, 110 predicted proteins | sample III_Fen_E2_3_FD_198765 | JGI IMG/M metagenome (GOLD analysis project Ga0302286, IMG submission 198765) | Peat permafrost microbial communities from Stordalen Mire near Abisko, Sweden - III_Fen_E2_3 | ecosystem: Environmental > Terrestrial > Soil > Wetlands > Permafrost | place: Sweden...
TATCGCTAAAAAGACAGCTATAACGAATGATTCCCCTATTGATATTTGAATTTAATTATAACTTTTTACAAATTGCTGCCCATCCACCTCCACTGGCAAGATCAATTTTAAGATGATCGGCTTTGGTTACTTTTTTTACAATTCGTTTATAATCATTACCGCTCTTTTCCGCATTTATTCCATCCTGCATAATTTCAATTTCATAAGTTCCTTCACCCAGAAATGAGAAATCAATGTTCAGAGAACGTGCAGTCCAATCAGTCATTGCACCCAGATACCAATTGTTATCTTTTTGTCTTGCCATTAAAATGAAATCGCCAACTTTGGCATCAAGCACCTTGGTATCATCCCAAACTGTTGGTATTTTGCTTATAAACGAAGTGGTTTCCTGTTCTTTGTAATAATTTGAAGGATTGTCACAAAGCATCTGTAGCGGAGCATCATAGCAAACATACATTGCAACCTGATGGCAACGGGTTCCCTGACTCATAGGGTTAGAAAAACTTACCGAATAATCGCTTTTATTTTTATTTATCATTGCTCCCGGAGTAAAATCCATCGGACCGGCAAGCATTCGTGTAAAACACAACGTCACATCATGCTCTGGAGTAATTTCCTTGCTCCATTTGCAGTTTTCCATACCTTTTACACCTTCATGATTAATAATATTTGGATAAGCACGAGCCATACCCGAAGGTTTAAACGCACCGTGGAAATCGACTAAAAGTTTACGATCGGCACACGCCTTTGCTGTACGTTCATAAAAATTTACCATGAATTGTTCTGAACGAGCCATAAAGTCAACTTTAATACCTTTTGCTCCCCATTTCTCATAAAGATCAAGAATTGCATTCATATCGGTATCCAAAACATTCCAAAGACACCAAAGAATAACTCCTACATTCTTCGATTTTCCGTAAGCAATTAATTCCTGAATATTTAAATCTGGATTTGCTTCCTTAATGTTCGTAGTCGATTTAGTCCATCCTTCATCCAGAATGATATAAGGAATATTGTTTTTCGAAGCAAAATCAATATAATACTTATAGGTTTTAGTGTCTAATCCGGCTTTAAAATCGACACCATAAATATTATTCTCATTCCACCAATCCCAGGCAACTAAACCTGGTTTAATCCAATTGGTATCAGTTAATTTTGTTTCCCGTGAAAGTAAAAATACCATTTGATTTTCAACCAGACGGGCATCTTCCGTACTAATCATGAATACACGCCATGGAAAAGTGCGGGTTCCTGAAGTTTTAGCGATATAATCAGCTTCCTGAACATTTTTAATTCCTCGGTCACCCTTCGGATCCGATTTCAAAATAACATGAGGATATTTGCTTTTAAAAGCATTCGTCCCGGTAGCTTCCAGAAACAAACAAGGATAATCGTACAAATCAGCTTCAGTAATACCGATTTTAACATTATTATCAGCCTTAACTAAAGCGGGTAAAGAACAGAACTTACCGGCCTGTAAAGAACTAATGTTCTGATCAAGATAAACTCTTTCATAATGCGAAAAAAAAGTCTCTTCTTCCGGAAAAAGGACAGGATAGTCGCCGGCAAAATTCAAACCGACTTCCTCATTCTTTACTGTAATTTCATCCTTTATATTGGTTTCAAAACGGTAAGAAATACCATTATCAAATACACGAAAGCTAATTCCATAGTTTGGTTTAAATGTCAAAATCAGTTGGTTATAAGTATCTTTTATCGATTTCGACTTAACCGAAACAATAGTCTGAACCATCTTATCTGCTGAAGATGTTTTTGCAGAGATGACTTTGGGATTTATCCCCAAAACAGTAGTTCCCAAATCCAGACTGAGCGTATTATTTAAAAATATAGGCTGCTTATTAACAGTTGCAGACCACCTTAATTGCGTATCCGCAGTAACAGTAACCTGAATCTTTCCGTCAGGAGAAGTAATAGAATAGTCTTTTGCCAAAGAGCTAAATCCGATTAACAACAAAAAGATTAACAATTTTGATTTCATCATAGTATAGTTTTTATAAAATTGATATTAAAAATCTCTAAAATTAAACAGATACCCAGTTATTACTTTTTAATAAAACGGTAAACCTTTACCGAATGTGGAGCTAGTTTAACTGATATCATCGCTTTATCTAAACTAACATCTTTATGCTCCCATAAATCACGAAGTTTATAATTTTCCAACTTATACTGATCAACAGACCAGTAATCTTGTTTAGCCTTTAATATTACATTTAAGTCAACCTGAACTTCTTTGAAATCATCTCCACGGTTTAACAAGCATACCGCTTTTTCATCTTTATCCAGCGGCTTAATCCAAATTTCATAATCACCATTATCGCGAAAACAAAATCCCTGTTTCCCAAGTGCATCCTGATCCAATGCAATTACTTCATTATTCTTAAGTATTGTGGCTGTTTCCGGCAACATATTTCCCAAATCATTACCGGCCATTAGCGGAGCAGCCAACATACACCACAACGAAAAATGAGTTTTGTATTCCTCGGTTGTCATTCCTCCATTTCCAACTTCCAGCATATCCGGATCGTTCCAATAACCTGGACCAGCATAACCGGAAAGGTCTCTTTCTTTATCAACAATTGCAATCATAGAATCCCAGCGATCAACAATATCACCAGTCGTCCTCCACAGATGACCAACTTCTTTAGCCCACTCCCACGGCTTGGCACTTCCCCACTCGCACAAGCTAAATACAATTGGGCGACCAGCAGCAAAAAGGCCATCACGCATTGTTGCATAAGATGATTTAGCATCCTGTGTAGTTGTATTACACCAGTCATATTTCAGATAGTCGACTCCCCAACTGGCATAAGTACGTGCATCCTGAAACTCATGACCTCTTCCACCGGGTCTTCCTGCACATGTTTTGGATCCTGCGCATGAATAAATACCAAATTTCAATCCTTTCGAATGGATATAATCTGCAAGATGTTTTATTCCACTAGGGAAACGATCTTTATCTACAATAATTTCACCATTGGCATCACGATCTACCTGCCAGCAATCATCAATTACAATATACTCGTATCCCGCATCCTGCATACCACTGGAAACCATTTCGTCAGCCATTTTCATAATAAGCTTCTCACTAACATTACAGCCAAACTTATTCCAGCTATTCCATCCCATTGGTGGAGTCAAGGCAAGTTTATCAAACTTTTGTGCCGATGCACCATAAAAAAAGGGTATCAGAAGCAATGCCCAGATCATTTTTTTCATAAGTAGTTATTTTAGATTCAGTCGAATGATTAATTCTTTTCATGTTCACACATAAAGAACACTGCAAGATCATAAAAACTACGAATTTATAAATGGACGAATATCCCTGTATTATGGACATATATTCAACATACTACTTCGCAGACAATTATAGTCTATTGGGATAACAGGAATAAGTCTGCATCATCCAGAACGGGAACCGTAGATCTAAAATGTATCAATTCACGATATGAAAAAGATGAGCTTATAATACCTTCAACACAGTTCTCTTGTTCTGCCAGTATTTGCCCCTTCGGATTAATCAATTTAGAATTTCCGGAATAAGCTATTAAATTGCCATCCGAACCAACCCGATTGACTCCAACTACAAACGATTGATTTTCGATTGCTCTTGCACATAAAAGAGTGTTCCAAACTTCGGATCTTGACTGAGGCCAATTCGCTGAATAAACAAGTATATCATATTCATTTTGGTTTCTGGACCATACAGGAAACCGAAGATCATAACAAATCAACGGACAGATGCGCCAACCTTTATAGGTAACAACCAACCGCTCCGAACCCTTTTGAAAATTAAGATTTTCGCCCCCCATTGTAAAGAGGTGACGTTTATCGTAAAAATACACATTGCCGGATGGTTCAATAAAAACCAGACGATTAAAGATATGCTCACCTTCACAAATAATCAAACTTCCACAAAGAGCGATTTGATATTCCCTGCTACGGCATTTCATCCAGGAAATCGTTTCACCATCCATAGGTTCAGCAAAACGACAAGCATTCATTGTAAAACCGGTAGAAAACATCTCAGGGAAAAAAACAACATCTTTATCTGCTCCTGTCTTCTGGAGCCATTGATCAATTTTAGTTCTGTTGGAAACGGAATTTTCCCAGACTAAATCAAGCTGAAATACGGCAACATTTAATACATCCTGAGTCATGTAGTTGTATGAAAGTTTCTCTTTGAGAAATAAAGGTACTAATATTCAACAGAAAACTGATCCGGATATTTGCCTTTTACTCCTTTGGCTTGATAATAAGCTTTCATTCTTCGAATGTCAAACTCAGCATCATCGGTCAGCTCCAGAGTATCCACCCATCCAATTTCTTTACGCCCAAAGTCAAAGAAACCAAGATAAACAGTTGCGCCGGTTGCTTTTGCAATGGTATGGAACCCAGCTTTCCATTTAGTATTCCGTTCACGGGTTCCTTCGGGAGTAAGTGCCAGATGCATCTCATTGCGACTATTCATTTCCGAGATAATCTGTTTTACCACCGTAGTACCTTTTGAACGATCAATAGGAATTGCGCCCATACGCTTCAGTAAAAACCCAAGCGGCCAAAAAAAGAAACTTTCTTTAATTACAATATGGACAACACCGCCAACAGATGTATAATATAGATAGGATACGACGAAATCCCAGGCGCTGGTATGAGGAACACCTATAATAATTGCTTTTTTGTGCGGCATCACTCCATTAATTGTCTTCCACCCCCACAACTTCAATAGTAATTTACAGAACGCTTGCCACATTTCTATTCTATTATTAATATTTCAACCTTATTGGCCTGACAATATTCAATCAATAAACGTTCAGACAAAAGACTTGCTTCGTCCAATAGATCATCACCGCCAAAATCGATCAAAATCATCAGAAAATTACTCGTTTTATCGGTTACTTCTGTTCGTTGCGAATCACTTGTTGGTGTTCCAAAAGCCCCAAAGTCATCTCGAAAGACAGGTAAAAACTCAATATTCAATTCACCTCTACCAATTCCGGAATAGGGTTCATTTGAACAACCAATTCCAAAGACAATATCACCCTTTATCTGATCTGCATCATAACCACCAATAGAAAAACCAGTCGTAATCGATACCAGATTAAGCTGATCAACAACATTATTAATGTAATACAACCCTTTATCAGAAACGACTCGTCGCAATAACGATTCAGCAGATAAACGATAACGGGCAGGATCTTTTCCACATAACTTATAAGCTATTCTGGAAGCTCCAATTGTTGAAATATTCCGGATAGTTTCTATCGAGACAGAACGCTTGATGGATTCTATTTGACTTGCAATCTCGGAGAATAAACTCGGAGAAGTGCTGACTACATTCACTTCAGCACTAATGCAACACAGTCGAAGTTTAGGACATAAAGATTTCAGTTCAGAACTTATACTAATTTTTTGCATCCATTAAAAAATTTAAATAATGATGATAAGCAAATCAAATGACGCAAAAGTAAAAAAAACTCAGATAGGAATCTGTGAAAATCATTTTTTCGAAACGCTAAAGATTCGATGCTTGACGTAAGCACAAAATCAATAAAAGATGTTTATTTTGTGAAAAGAACCATAAAACCAACAAACATGCAAAAGACATACAACTGGGCAATCTTAGGTTGTGGAAAAATTGCCAGAAAATTTGCAACTGATTTAAAACTACTTCCCAATGCCCGCCTTTATGCAACGGCATCCAGGTCACTTGAAAATGCACAAGTTTTTGCAACAGAACTGGGATTTGAAAAAGCCTATGGAAGTTACGAAGAAATGGTTAAGGATCCGAATGTAGATATCGTTTACATCGCCTCACCACATTCGCATCATTGCGAACACACATTGTTATGCCTGAATCATCAAAAAGCAGTATTGTGCGAAAAAGCATTTGCAATTAACTCCAAAGAAGTTAATTTGATGAAAGAAACAGCACAAAAGAACAATGTTTTTCTGATGGAAGCCTTCTGGACAATATTTCAGCCAAGTTTTCAGAAAGCAATGGAAATTATCCATTCAGGAGAACTTGGTGCTTTAAAAATGGTTCGTTCTGACTTCGCTTTTAATGCAGAATATAATCCGGAAAAAAGACTTTACAATATCAATCTGGGAGGAGGTTCGTTGCTGGACATTGGAATCTACCCAATCTTCATGTCATTGATGGCTCTGGGAAAACCTTCTGAAATAAAGACGATGGCAACCTTTTGTCCGACGGGCACAGAAGAATCTATAATGATGTCGTTCCGTTACCCCGGAGGCCAAACAGCCTCTTTAATATCAAGCTTTACAGCCTATTCATCGATACAAACCGAATTCTGGTGTGAAAACGGATTTCTCAGACTCAATCGTCGTAGTTTTGCCCCCACAACGATTACTTACTGGAAAAACATGGAGGAAGAAAAGACAATTACTTTCGAAAAAACAGCAGGAATGGGCTACGAATTAGAAGCATCACACGTAATGGAATGTCTGGATGCAGGAAAAAAAGAAAGCGATAAAATGCCGCTCTCATTCTCTTTGGATCTGATGGAAACGATGGATCGGGTTCGAAAAGATGCCGGAATTGTATTTCCGGAACACGACTAACGATAAACAAAAAACCCCGCGAATGCGGGGTTTCGTATGTTTATTCACCTATTTTAAGGTTTATTTTTTCACCTTATCTACAATTGCTTTAAAAGCAACAGGATGATTCATCGCTAAATCAGCCAAAACTTTACGATTAATTTCAACATTTGCTTTTTTCAGCAAACCAATGAATTTTGAATAAGATAATCCTTCAGGACGAACAGCAGCATTAATACGCTGAATCCATAATCCACGGAAATCTCTCTTTTTTACTTTTCTATCTCTGTAGGCATATTGCTGACCTTTTTCCCAGGTATTTTTTGCAACTGTCCATACATTTCCACGGGATCCGAAGTTACCTCTGGTAAGCTTCAGGACTTTTTTTCTACGAGCCCGAGATGCGACTGCATTTACTGATCTTGGCATAATAACTGATTTTAGAATGGTTAGCGTCCCAATGGGGATCTTCAAGCTAATTCATTCGATTGATAACTAAAATTTACTACTAAAAAGAAAACATTCTTAGAGGTTCAACATCATTTTAACATTCGACAAGTCAGCTTTGTCAACAGAACCCCAATAAGTAAGGTTACGTTTACGTTTAGTACTTTTCTTGGTCAAAATGTGACTTTTAAATGCATGTTTTCTTTTAATTTTCCCGGTGCCGGTTAATTTAAACCTTTTTTTTGCACCAGAGATCGTCTTCATTTTTGGCATCTTCCTAAAATTAATGTATGTAAGAAATTTATTTCTTCTTTTTAGGTGAAATAAACATGGTCATTCTCTTTCCTTCCAGTTGAGGCAACTGTTCTACTTTTCCAACTTCCTCAAGCTCCTGCGCAAAACGAAGTAATAAAATTTCGCCTTGTTCCTTAAAAAGGATTGAACGTCCTTTAAAGAAAACGTAAGCCTTAACTTTAGCACCTTCCTGCAGGAATTTTTCAGCATGGCGCAACTTAAACTGAAAATCATGATCGTCGGTGTTCGGTCCGAAACGGATTTCTTTCACGACAACCTGCACTGTCTTTGCTTTAATCTCTTTCTGTTTTTTCTTTTGTTGATACAGAAATTTCTGATAATCAATAATTTTACAAACAGGTGGTTCAGCACTTGGAGAAATTTCTACAAGATCAAGTTCAAGTGCATCAGCCATTTTTAAAGCTTCAGCAAGGGAAAAAACACCAGGATTCTCGATATTTTCGCCCACTATCCGAACTTGCTGTGCACGAATTTTCTCATTGATACGGTGTTGTGGAGCAGATTCTGCTCGTGTACCGTTGTATGGTCTTTTTACAGCGATGGCCAAATTCTCCGATTTTAAGTTAATATTGTTACTTGTATAATGATGATAATTGATCCTTAACTTCAGCTTTTATAAATTCCACAAAATCCAGATGATTCATTATTCCTTTATCACCTTCGCCTTGTCTTCTCACAGATACCTGTTGATTTTCAGCCTCTTGTTCTCCAACTATCAATAAATAAGGGATACGTTTCATTTCGTTATCCCTGATTTTCCGACCAATTTTCTCATTACGGTCGTCAATTATCGTGCGAATATCGGAATTATTTAGATAATCTGAAACACTTTTTGCATATTCATTGTACTTTTCACTGATTGGTAACACAACAACCTGTTCCGGAGTCAACCAGAGCGGAAATTTACCAACGGTATGTTCAATTAAAACTGCAACAAAGCGTTCCATTGATCCGAAAGGAGCACGGTGAATCATTACCGGACGATGACGTTTATCATCAGCTCCAATATATTCTAATTCAAATCGTTCAGGAAGGTTGTAATCAACCTGAATGGTTCCTAATTGCCAGCTACGACCTAAAGCATCCTTGACCATAAAGTCAAGTTTTGGCCCATAAAAAGCAGCTTCACCCAAAACAGTAACCGTTTTTAAACCTTTTTCGGCAGAGGCCTCAATTATAGCCTGTTCTGCCTTATCCCAATTTTCTATTGAACCAATGTATTTTTCAGGCTTATTCGGATCGCGCAATGAAATCTGTGCCGAATAATTTTCAAAATTCAATGCTTTAAAAATGATAAAAATAATATCGATCACCTTCTTAAATTCATCTTTAATCTGATCAGGACGGCAAAACAGGTGAGCATCATCCTGAGTAAATCCACGAACTCTGGTCAGACCGTGTAATTCGCCACTCTGCTCATAGCGATAAACCGTACCAAATTCAGCATAACGAACAGGAAGATCTTTATACGACCGAGGTTTAAATTTATACAATTCGCAGTGATGAGGACAGTTCATGGGTTTAAGCATGTACTCCTCTCCTTCTACTGGTGTTTTAATAGTCTGAAATGAATCGGCTCCATATTTTTGGAAATGGCCAGATGTTTTATACAAATTGATATCTCCAATATGTGGAGTCATAACCTGCTCGTAACCGAACTTTTTCTGAACTTTTTTTAGAAAATCTTCCAATTGTAAACGTAACATCGTACCTTTAGGTAACCACATTGGCAATCCTTGTCCAACATTCTGAGAAAATGTGAACAATTCCATTTCTTTACCAATTTTCCGATGATCGCGCTTTTTTGCTTCCTCCAGAAGAATCAGATATTCCTCCAGTAATTTTTGTTTGGGGAAAGTGATTCCGTATACCCGGGTAAGCATCTTATTTTTCTCACTGCCACGCCAATAGGCTCCCGCAATTGATGTCAACTTAACAGCCTTTATAAAACCTGTATTAGGTAAGTGTGGCCCACGGCACAAGTCGGTAAAACCGCCCTGATTATAAACCGTAATTGTTCCGTCTTCCAGTTCGCTGATAAGTTCCAGTTTCAGATTATCACCCTTGGCTTCAAACATGCGAAGAGCTTCCGCTTTCGAAATATCTTTCCGGAAAATATCATGTTTTTCTCTGGCTAACTCAATGATTTTCTTTTCGATTTTCTCAAGATCTTTCTCCGTTAGTTGTTGACCTTCAGGGAGATCTATGTCATAATAAAATCCATTTTCTACAGTTGGTCCAATACCAAATTTCGTCCCAGGGTAAAAAGATTCAATAGCTTCAGCCATTAAATGTGCTGACGAATGCCAAAACGTGATTTGGCCTTCCCGGTCTTCCCACATCAATAGTTTTATACTCGCATCTTTGTTTATCGGACGATTAAGATCCCAAACTTCTCCATCGACCGAAATAGACAAAACTTCTTTAGCAAGTCGACTGCTGATTGATTGGGCTATATCGAAACCAGTAATTCCGCTTTCGAATTCTTTAACGCTACTATCAGGTAAAGTAATTTTTATCATTGCTTTTGTTGTTTTGAAAAACAGGGTGCAAAGATAAAATTTAAGCTGATAATACTACTAAAAACAATGCCATTAAGCGAAAAAAAACAGCGCAAAGATGCATTCTTATATTGCATCTTTGCGCCGGTGTATATCCGAAGAATCCTGTTCCTATCTCATTCCAAAGCTAATTCCAGCATTATAAGAAGTATACTGAGCCTTATTGATTGAACCAAAAAGGCTAAAAAAAACCAGCTTTAAACGCACACCTGCATCCATGCTAACATTTGAAGATTTGAAATTTAATGCAATTGGATCAACCAAAGCATCTTCATTGGTTATAGACAAACCGCCACCTTGAACCGTAGTTATTACAGGATATTTACCAAGCATATCAACATTCGATTTGCTGGAACTATGACCAATGCCTGCCCAAACCGTTAAAATGCTCAATTTTTTTGATACAATCAATCCAAACTTTGATGTTTTAGTTTTGATCTGTAAAAGCTGGTCATCTGAATTGGTAAATGTAATCGTTGCTCCGGCTGATTCGCTATAATCCTGAGGTGTAAAACTAAGCTCACTTTGTGCGTTTACTTCAGAATAACTTCCAAAAATAGAAGCATCAAACGGAAGACGTTTCAAAACCGGGATCCATTCCAGAAAATTGTGTTTGCAGCCAATTCCCCACAATCCAACTTTCATTTGATCACCACCATTATCATATTTTATATCAGGCACATAACGTGCAATTAAATCAGTATGTGGAAGAAGCCCGAATCCAACCTGAACCATAGGAACAGGAACAATATCCAATCCAACACCATTCGGACTGTTAAATGAAGCAATTGAATTCCCTTTATCATCTTTAACCAAGATCTTTGGACCAGCTTGATTTTTACCTGCAACCGTTGGCGCAATGCTGCTTCCGCTGGTAACCTGCATATTTTTAAGTCCGAGGGTATTCAAATCAAAAGTTTGTGATTCTTTGGGTATTTGAATAGCACTTACGGTCACTGTAAAATCGAAGCCAAGTAATTTGTGCGTCTTTGCAGTATTATACCATCCATTGTTTAACCCATCACCTAACGCAAAAGCATAAGGTTCCAAATATGCCTGCGCTAATTTGTTGGCATCAGCTTTACCTCCTTTCAGAAATTGCACAACATCTGTTTGAGAAATTGCCATCAGACTATATAACCCAAGGCAAACAGAAAGAATTATTCTTTTCATAGATTTTTTGTTTTACAGAACTATTTGAACTAAAGAAATAATCATAACAAATATATGACTTTAAAAATTCAATTTACACAATATCTCAGGATTATGGTACTTTAGTTTTTTTATATCGAAAATTTTTCGAAGTTTTGAAATTCATTAAAACGCATTAACAATCAGCATCATGAACATCAGTAAATATCTAATCCTGATTCTTGTAAGTATTTCAATCACTGCTTTTTCTCAAAAAAAGATTGAATTAAAAGATGTTATCAGTAATCGTATCTTTTCTGCAAAATCGGTTTCAGGGTTGCACTCCATGAACGATGGATTAAATTACACCATGCAGGAGAATGATGGTAAAATAGTTAAATACAGCTACAAAACAGGAGCTAAGATTGGAGTTGTATTTGATTTGTCGAAAATCGAAAATGCACCATTTAAAGGATATAGCGATTATACGTTCAGCAACGATGAAACGAAAATCCTGTTTGCCACAAAAAAACAATCCATATATCGACATTCTTTTTCTGCAGAATATTACATCTGGAATATTACAACTCAGGAAATGTCTGTTTTATCGGCCAACGGTGCTCAGCAACTAGCCACATTTTCACCAGACGGGGAACGAGTAGCCTTTGTTCGAAATAACAATATCTATATTAAAAACCTGAAATTTGGAACCGAAAGTCAGGTAACCCGAGACGGAAAGAAAAATGAAATCATCAATGGTGCACCAGATTGGGTTTACGAAGAAGAATTTAGTTTTAACAAAGCATTCGAATGGTCGCCCGACAGTAAATTTTTGGCTTTTATTAAATTCGATGAAACAGAAGTTCCAACATTCAATATTCCGATGTATCAGGGACAGAAACCAGAGTTAAATGAATTTCAACTCTATCCGGGTGTATACAGCTACAAATATCCTAAGGCTGGTGAAAAAAATTCGATTGTCAGTGTACGTATTTACGATCTAAAATCGAAAAGCAGTGTTACCGCTGACCTTGGTAAAGACCAGGAACAATATGTTCCAAAGATTAAATGGACTCCGGATGCCTCGGATTTGGCAATTATGAAACTGAACCGATTACAAAACCAATTGGATGTTATTTTAGCCAATCCAAACACCGGAGATACACGCCCTTTCTTTACAGAAAAGAACAAACGTTATATTTCTGAAGACTTTTTTGACAACTTCACATTTTTGCCCGACAATAAATACATTGTGCTGAACAGCGAACGGAACGGCTATTCACACTTATACCTTTATAATCGTCAGGGATTTGAAGTTAAGCAACTTACCAGTGGTAAATTTGATGTAACGGAATTCTATGGTTTCGATCCGCAAACTAAAAACTTTTATTATCAGGCGGCCAAAGAATCACCTCTTCGCAGGGAAGTGTATTTTGTAAATCTGGATGGCAACAAATCAGGAAAACTCTCCACCGAAGCAGGAACCAATCAGGTCAATTTCAGCAGTGGATTTAAATATTTCATTAACTATTTCACCAATACAACAACGCCCAATAAAGTCACTCTTCACGATCAATCAGGAAAACTTATTCGTACACTGGAAGACAATAAGGATCTAAAGAAATTATTCACGGAATACAACATCAGTAAAAAAGAGTTCTTCAGCTTTAAAACAGCTGATGGAGTTGAACTAAATGGATGGATGCTTAAACCTTCCAATTTTGACACAACAAAAAAATATCCGGTTTTGATGACTCAATATAGCGGACCAAATTCGCAACAAGTACTCGACAAATGGGGTGTCAGCTGGAATGAATACATGGCACAGGAAGGTTTTTTGGTTGTTTGTGTTGATCCTCGCGGAACAGGAGCTCGTGGAGAAGACTTCCGAAAAGTAACCTACCAACAATTGGGAAAATATGAATCCGACGATCAGATTGAAGCTGCCCGATACCTCGGAACCCTTTCGTATGTTGACAAAAGCAAAATTGCAATTTGGGGATGGAGTTACGGAGGTTTTATGGCAGCCCTTTGCATGGAAAAAGGAGCCGATGTTTTCAATACCGGAATTTCTGTCGCTCCGGTTACCAACTGGCGTTTTTATGATAGTGTTTACACTGAACGATATATGCGTACTCCCAAAGAAAACCCAGATGGATACGACGATAACTCGCCGCTTTCTCATGCCGACAAGATCAAAGGAAATTACCTGATCATCCATGGAACTGCCGATGACAATGTTCATTTTCAAAATACAATGGAATTTACAGAGCGCATGGTTCAAGCAGGAGTTCAGTTTGATATGACTACCTATACGAACCGTAATCACAGCATTTATGGCGGAAATACAAGTATGCACCTGTATACCAAAATGACGGATTATTTAGAAGAAAAATTGATGTCAAAATGAAAAATAGAAAAATAACAGATTCGTATATAAAAGTTAATCAAATTGCAATAAACATGAGGTAATCTTGCAATCAATAATTTGTATGTAATTGTACAAAAGAGAATAACCATTTTATCAGTTTTATAATTCAAAATGGAGATACCGAATGTATTGTTCGACATAGCATCTTTACGAAAAGGCAACAAAAAAGCTTATGAAGATGTTTACAATGAATTTTTCGGAGTTCTTTATCATCTTTGCCTCAACTACCTGCACAACGAGAAAATTGCTGAAGAAATCATTCAAGACACCTTTTTAAAGTTATGGGAAATCAGAGAAAAGCTTGACGATCAGATCAATATTCGAAATTACTTATATACAATAACCAAAAACAACTGCCTTAATTACCTGCGGAACCAGAAAGTTTCAATGAAATATCTGGAAAATTTGCGATATTTAGAAATGCAGTTCAATTATGAAGCACTTGAAAAATTAGGAGACTATCTCCAGTTCGAGGAACTCCGAAATAAAATTGAAGAGGCAATTTCGACACTTCCAACAGATATTCAAGAAACATTTAAGTTTAGTCGTTTTGAAGAATTATCTTATAAAGAAATAGCAAACCTTCAAGACATCTGTGTAAAAACCGTTGAAGCCCGCATTTCAAAAGCTCTTCGTCAACTAAGAGCTGAACTCAAAGATTATCTTCCCTTAATCTACATGATTACTAAAATGTTCTCCTGATTTTTTTTGAAAAATTTATACGTTTTTTGATAGGGTATTTGTAGGTTTATGTGTTTAGTGGATACATAGCAAAAACACATGATGACAGAAATATTCAACAAAATTATAGTTGGCACAGCAACTGAAGCTGAAAAAGAATCATTTTTCAAGATGCTGGCAACTGATCCTGAAAAACGAGAGGAATTCTATAGATATAAAAACATCTATGCTCTAAGTAGCATAAATCCTGAAAATTATAGAAAACAGCAACAACAATCATTCACCCGATTCTGGGACAAAGTACATCCCCAAAATAAACTACGAACAATAAAACAAATTTTGCATTATGCTGCCATCATTACCGTTGCAACAATCCTTGGATTTATGACTAATAAGCAATTTAACTATTCTGGAAACGGAATAGGACAAAGTCAACACATTGAATATTCATCAAAAAAAGGAAGTATTTCGACCATCCGTTTAGAAGATGGATCTACAATATGGCTGAACTCCAATACTAGTTTAATTTTAGAAAAGACCTCAAAAAACGAAACCATAGCAAAATTATATGGAGAAGCCTTTTTTGACCTCACCCCGAATCCCAACAGAGCATTTCTGGTCAATCTGGAAAAGTTTCAGATCAAAGATATTGGAACTCAATTCAATGTCAGAGCATACGATTCTGAAAAGTCAATTAAAACTGCACTTATCAAAGGTCAGATTGAACTAATCAGAAGAAATGGGAAACCGATTCTATCAATAACACCCGGAGAATATGTCGATTACGATAAATCGAGCGATAACGCAACTATTAGCAAACAAGACCCGGCAATAATTGCAGCCTGGAAAGAAGGAAAATTTGTATTCATTGACCAAACACTTACCGATATATGTAAGGAATTAGAAAACTGGTATAATATTGAAATACAAATTGAGGATTCAAAACTTGCAAATACCCGATACACAAGCGTTATAAAACGTACAACTACGGTAAAAATGGTACTGAATATACTTTCAGTAACCGATCAGATATGCTATGAAATAACTGACAAAAAAGAAGGAAAAGATTTTATAAGAATATTTAAAAAATAAAGATGCACCCGTGGAAGGGTGCATCTGAGTTTCATTAACGAAACTGAGTGGATTCAGTTTCAAGTATTAACTAAATTCAAAACAAACGTATGAAAAAATGTTACGACTTGCTATGCATTGCACAGCGAAGGTGGAAAAAAATTATTCTAACTATGAAGCTAACAATCACACTTTTGTTGCTTGCAGTTCTTACTGCAACTGCTGGTTTAAGTTATAGCCAGACAACACGTATCAATCTAAAAATGAAGGATGCAACCCTTGTTGATGTATTCCGGGAAATTGAACGAACAAGCGAATTTGGATTCTTTTTTAAGAATGAAGAATTAGACTTAAGTAAAAAAATATCTATTGACCTTAAAGATGCGACAATTGATGAGGTTTTAAAAAAAGTGCTGATTGACAACTACTCATATCAAATTCTAGATAAGAATATCGTTATCACCAGAGAAGAAACAAAATCACCCGCACAACCTCAAAAGGAAGTCTCCGGTAGAGTAACCGACAATTCCGGGTTAGGATTACCCGGAGTTTCAGTCGCGGTAAAAGGCACAACAAACGGAACTATTACCGATTCTGAAGGAAAATATACCTTAAAAAACCTATCTGCAAATTCGACACTACAATTTTCATTTGTAGGAATGAAAACACAGGAAATAAAAACAGGAACACAATCGAAATTAAATATTGTTCTTCAGGAAGATGCTGTAAATATTGAAGAAGTCGTGGCAATTGGGTATGGAGCAACTAAAAAGAAAGACCTAACCAGCTCAATTACTACCGTAAGTGCAAAAGATTTTAATGTAGGAGCGCATACAAACATTATGCAACTATTGCAAGGAAAGGTTCCCGGATTAAATATTACCAAAGATGGGAATCCGTCGGGAGCCACCTCGGTAATGCTCCGTGGGCCTTCAACACTACGCACCGGTGCAGCGCAAGAGCCACTCTATGTTGTTGATGGTGTTCCCGGAGGAATTATTAGTTCAATGGACAACGTTGTTTCGATGGATATATTAAGAGATGCTTCTGCAACTGCTATTTATGGATCACGTGCAGCTAACGGAGTTATCATTGTAACAACCAAACGAGGAGAAGAGAACAACTCTAAAATTTCTTACAATGCTTATTTTGGTGTCGAAAGTATTTCCAATAAAATCGACATGATGTCTGGCGATGAATATCGAGCTTTCCTGACAAAAAACAAATTAACTCCGGATGGAGATGATAACGTAAACACCAACTGGCTCAACGAAGTAACCAGGATAGGACTTTCCCACAACAATAACATTTCAATTGGTGGTGGAACCAACAAAACGACCTACTTTGCCAGTGCAACATACAAGGAAGTAGAAGGTATAATCAAAGAAACGGGAGTGAAAACACTTTCGATGATGGCGAATGTCCAACAGAAAGCACTAAACGACCGACTTAAAATAGGATTTACGCTAACAACAGGAATAACCGACAACAAACTTTTACCATCCAGTGACAATGATGGGACTTCATTATCCGGTAATCGTGACTTTCTGATGAATATGATCAACTATCTGCCAACCGTAGCAATAAAAAAAGCAGATGGAACATATACAGAAAACTTTAGTCACCCGGGAGCAAAAAACCCGGTAGCTTTATTGGATCAAAATGATAAAAACAGCAGAAATAAAGACTTTCTGGGGACAGCACATCTTCAATACAACATTTTAAAAGGACTTGACTATGAACTTAATGCGTCCTACCAAAACACGCAAACGAATGGCCGTGTTTACTACGGGAAACAGTCTTCATTAGCTCAGGGCTATAATGGAATGGCAGTACGTAATGCCTATGAAAACGAAAAAAAATTATTGGAGACGTTTGCTTCCTACAATAAGGCTTTTGACCGTCATGAATTTAAATTTTTACTGGGATATTCCTGGCAAGAAGATGTAACCGGAAATGGATTCCAATCTTCAAATACTAATTTTATTTCCGACGAAATTAGTTACAACAACCTTGGACTTGGAAGTGGATACAGCGGAATGATTCCAAATTACGGAAGTACAGCAATTGGAACATTGCGCATGATCTCTACTTACGCCCGTGTAAATTATAGCTTTGCTAACAAGTATTTAGTGCAGGCAACAATCCGAAGAGATGGCTCTTCTGCTTTTGGTGACAATAATAAATGGGGAACATTTCCATCTGCCTCTGTCGGATGGAGAATATTAGAAGAAAAGTTCATGAAGAACCAACGCATCTTCGACAATCTTAAATTAAGAGTTGGATATGGAGTTAGCGGAAACTCCTTAGGATTCGATCCACTTATCTCAAAATTACGTTATTCTACAAGTGGAAAATTTTATTACAACGGAGCATTTATCAGCGGAATTACGCCAACACAAAATGAAAATCCTGATCTTAAATGGGAAAGTACATCCATGCTAAATCTTGGATTAGATTTTTCTGTGCTAAAAGGCAGGTTGAGTGGAACCGTCGAATGGTACGATAAAATTACCAAAGACCTAATCTATTCTTATGGAGTTCCGGCAACCCAATATTATGTCAGTTCCCTAACGGCAAATGTTGGTGAGATGGAAAATAAGGGATGGGAAGTTTCTATTAATGCAGTACCTGTAAAAACGCAAAAATTAAGTTGGAACACAACATTCAACCTTTCATTCAACAAAAACAACATTAACTCATTGTCTAACGATCAATTCCAGCTGGATTACATTAAGACAGCCGGTGTTGGTGAACATGGACAATCGGGCTACCTCAGTCAAATTATCCAGGAAGGCTATCCAATTGGTCAATTCTGGATTTGGAAATATGCAGGCCATGGAAGCGATGGCGTTTCGCAGTTCTACAAAGCAGATGGAACCACGACAATCAATCCCGGTCCAGACGATCACTTCTATATGGGAAATGCACAGCCCAAAGCAACCGGGGGTTGGTACAACTCCATTACCTATAAAAATTTCAATCTTGATTTTCTAATCAGGGGAGTTACCGGCAATAAAATACTGGATGTTACCAGAGCTGATTTAAACTACCCAGCCGAAGCAACACACTACAATATGTCGAAGATGACCTTGAATGAGCCAATAAATGACACCAGAGCACATTATGCATCTTCGCGTTATTTGGAAAAAGGAGACTATATTCGTTTAGATAACGTAACCTTGGCCTATACATTCAAAAAAATTAATCCTCAGATCAAAAATATCAGACTCTATACCACAGTAGATAACGTTTGGGTAATTACCGGATACAAAGGCCTTGATCCGGAAGTATATATGGGCGGAATTACCCCTGGAATTGACAATGACAACTTCTATCCCAAAACACGTACATTTATTTTTGGTGTAAATGTTGATTTTTAATCTATTACAATCAATTCAAAAATACTAATCATGAAAAAATATACAGTCAAGAGTCTGATAATCTCTGTACTAATAACATCGGGTTTATTAACCGCATGTACAGATTTAGACACTCCGGTAGTTTCAGAAATTACTCCGGATAATTTTCCGAAAACTGCAGAAGATTTTATCGCAGTTGCAGGCCCCATTTATACACGAATGAGTGCAGATTATATGCTATCCTACTGGTTCAATCAGGAATGTTCGGCTGACGGTATGGTACTTACCGCTAACGGTGGAAACTGGTACGATTCCGGACGATATGCCGACCAGCATTACCACAATTGGAAGAAAGACGAACGCTTTGTCGGAGAAGCCTGGAGAATGTGCTTCAACGGTATCAGCAAATGTAACAGTGTACTACAACTATTTGAAAAAGCGGAAGAATCAGCAGCAAAGAAAACAGCAATTGCCGAAATACGAGCCATGAGAGCTTTAAACTATTTTATGGTAATGGACTTATATGGAGATGTTCCTCTGGTTACCAGTTTTGGAAATGATACACAACCAGGAGCAAGAGTTTCAAGAGCGACCATTTCTGATTTTATCGAAACCGAATTAAAAACTGTTTTACCTGATCTTAGCGGAACGACAGGCGCAACAACGTATGGTCGTCCTACCAAATGGATGGCTTATACTTTACTAGCCAAATTATACATTAACGCTCCTGTTTACACCGGGAAAAGCCGTAATGATGAGGTCGTTGCCATGTGCGACAAAGTTATAATAGAAGCACAAACGAATGGAACAATTTCACTGGACGCTGATTATCTAAAAATGTTTTATCCGGACAACGGACCATCAGTTAAAGATTTCATTTTTGCAGTAGTCTATGATTGCAACAATATGCTATATAACTATCCGGCCAGATATTGGTTAAATAAAATGCAAAAAACTCAATTTGGAACGCTACCATTCACACCAGCAGGGTGTATGAAAACATGGCCTGAATTTTACGCAAAATTCACCATTGACAATACCGATGTTCGGCAAAAAATGTGGTTAACCGGAAAACAATATCTCGCTTCTGACGGGATTACTCCTATTGCAGTTGTTGCGACAAAGAAACAAATTGACAGTCGATATACCGGAGTTGATGCCAGCACAAAAGTCACCTACCAACTGGAATTCACTCCAAATATTGAGTTTAGAAACCTCGCAACCTTTGACACGGGAGACGATTATGCAGGACTTGCAGTTGGTTATCGATGCAATAAATTCTATCCCGACATAAAATCAGCAACCAGAGATCAAAGCAACGATGTCCCAGTATTCAGATATGCAGATGTTCTGTTAATGAAAGCAGAAGCTATTCTTCGCGGGGCCTCCCCAACAATGAGCCAAACTGCACTTTCATTAGTTAACCTGGTGCGTACTCGCGCCAAAGCATCTCAATTCACTTCGATTGATTTAAACGGACTACTTGATGAACGTGCTCGTGAATTATGCTTTGAATGCTGGAGACGGAATGACCTGATTCGATTTGGCAAATGGGAAGATAAATGGGGCGTAAAAACGGATGCAGATGTTCATCACCGGGTTTTCCCGATTCCTTCAACCGAGATCGACCTTAATCCACTAATGACCCAAAACCCAGGATACTAAAATGGAAAAACAAATAGGTAACTGGCAAGTTTAACTTTCTGTAAAATACTGTTTATATACTTCAATTGAGGCTGTATCAAAAGTTTAAAGTTCATCCGATCTGCGGATAGAAAACAAAAGAAAGCTTAGGATACAGCCTCAATTTTTCTAAATTTTCCTTCTATAAGGAACTTAACCTGACTAACAAAATACACAATGAGTAGAAAAATCTATATTCTTCTGTTGAGCATCCTGATTTGTCAGACCCTCTCCGCTCAAAACGAAAAAACGTATCTTCCTACGACTCAGGAATTGGCTTTCCCCAGCGAAGTGTCTCAAAAATGCTTTGGAATAAAAAAATCAAGAGGAAATATTATCCAAATTGAACAAAGCTATGGCCATATTAACTTCAACCAATCGTACATCAACCAGCCAATTTGTATTGGAAACAAGAAATACGACCATGGGATTGGTGTTCATGCAACAAGTTCGATACTGGTCAGGCTGCCCAAACCTGGTAATCGCTTCGTCGCCGAAGTAGGATTGGACAACAACAAACAAACTTCAGGAAAAGCTCTTTTCAAGATCATCTTTAGTATCGAAGCTAAGGGAAAAATACTTTGGAAATCAACACCTCTGGCTGTCGGAGATCAAGCCCTGAAAATTGATATCCCGTTAAACGGGATCACTGAGTTTTACCTGAAAGTTCACTCAGTAAGAGAACGAGTGAATCTATGCCATGCCGATTGGGGTAATGCCTGCATCATCTACGAAAACGGAGATAAAATCGGACTTGACGAGTACGCCAGCAAAACCTCGGCATTAAACGAACTCCCATTCTCTTTTGTCCTAAATGGAAAATCATCGCGTGACTTTTTAAACACCTGGAAATACAGTACCACCGATAGCACATCAAACGGACGGATTATTCATAAGATAAAGTGGATCAAACCCGATAATAGCTTTGAAGTCCATTGCATATTAACCGAATTCACCAGCCACCCGGCTGTCGAATGGAAATTATCTTTCAAAAATACCGATACAAAAAACAGTTCTACCCTCGAAAAAATCAATTCACTCGATGCTACCTTAAGCGAACCTGTCCGACTATATCCTAATCAACAGACATACAGTCCGGCATTTGTTCATTGCAACAAAGGCAGCAACAATTCGAAGTACGACTTCATGCCCATTACCCAAATGCTGGATTTGGAACAAAATTTTCCCATTAAATCACACAACGGACGATCAAGCGAAGCATATCTTCCTTTTTGGAATCTGGAATACCACGGAAGCGGTTTGGTTACTGCTCTGGGATGGTCAGGCGACTGGCAAGCTGATTTCTCATACCCAGAAAACAATAATGTTCTTATGAAAGCCGGGATGTCAAACATCAATCTTTACCTGAAACCCGGTGAAGAAATCAGTTCGCCTTCGGTTTGCCTGTTGTATTGGGAAGGAAAAGATGCGCTCCGGGGCAATAACTTATTTCGCCGGTACATGCATGATGCTGTGGTTCCAAAATTGAATGGAAAAGATCCGGTTATCCTTGCCATGAGCGGAGGTTCGTCAGCTCTGGAAACCGTGAATGAACGAAATCAGTTGGATTACATCCAGAAAATCGCAGGTTCGGGCGCAGAGGTTTACTGGCTTGATGCAGGCTGGTATGCTGGAAACGAGGGCGACTCGTGGGATCGTTGCCGTGGAAACTGGTTTCCTGATCTCCGGAAATTTCCCAACGGGATGAAAGTTTTAGCCGATGAAGCCCATAAAAATGGCTTGAAATTTCTGCTCTGGTTCGACCCGGAATCCGTATCGCCTGGTTCCGATATTGGACAAAAATATCCGGAATGGATCATTCGAAAATCAGCTAAAGAAGTTGGCCTATATAATTTGGGCAACCCTCAGGCATTGCAATACATCACCGATCTAATCTCAAAAAACCTGATTGATTGGAACGTTGACATTTACCGGAATGACTATAACATTGACCCAGGCCCAATGTGGAAAATGGCCGATGAACCGGGGAGAACCGGGATATCCGAAATACGCTATGTTGAAGGTTTATATTATTTCTGGGACCAATTATTGAAACGGAAACCCGGGTTGATGATCGACAATTGCGCCAGCGGTGGCCGTCGCATCGACTATGAAGCTTGCAAACGTTCGGTGCCACTCTGGCGTTCTGACTATGAATGCGATGTTTATCCTGATGTTTTTGAGGCAAGTCAAAATCAGACCTATGGTCTAAGTTATTACCTACCGTTTCAATCAACCGGACAAGGTATAACTTACAACAAATACAAAGACCGAAGTCTAACGACAACCTCAGTAGTTTTCACTATCGGAACAGCAAAACCTGACGATCTGACGATTGTTCCATTCGACAAACTAAAGCAGTCATGGAGTGACATGAAAAACTATAACTACCTGATGTCTTGTGACTTTTATCCACTCACTGATTTTAGCTTAAAAGATAATGTATGGATGGTTATTCAATACGATTCACCAGAAAAAGGTGAAGGATGCGTAATCTGTTTCCGCAGAGCCAAAGCTCCATTTGCAGAAGCAGAATTTATGCTTAACGCCATCGACCCTAAAGCAAACTATAAACTTTTGGATATTGATTCCGGAACAGAAACTATCGTAAAAGGAACCCAACTAGAAAAGTTAACGGTTCGGTTAAACCCGGAAGAATCCCATATTTTCAAGTATCTGAAAACTGACAACTAAAACAGTACGACATGAAAACATTAAAATATATAGCTATTGGATTTTTACTGGTAGTAGGCAACTCGCTGAATAGCCAGTCACAATCAATGACTGATTTTGTAGATCCGTTTATTGGTACAGCAACGGTTGGACATACTTATCCGGCAGCTACTACCCCATTTGGTTTAGTTCAAGTTGGTCCGGACACCGGAGTTAAAGGCTGGAAACATTGTTCCGGCTATCATTCTGATGATAAGTCGATCATTGGTTTTTCTCATACTCATCTAAGTGGAACCGGAGCTGCCGATATGGGAGATATCTTAGTAATGCCGATAACCGGTGACCCTAAATTTGAACCCGGAACACCGGATAACCCAGAATCAGGTTACCGCTCCCCCTTTTCTCATTCTTCAGAAATTGCCAAACCGGGATATTATTCGGTGAAACTTGAAAAATACAATATTTTGGCTGAAATGACTGCCACTTCCAGAGTTGGAATACACCAGTACACCTTTCCCAAAAGCACACAAGCCGGAATAATTATCGACTTGGATCACGGGATGGAAGATATGACACTAGAAAGTTCACTAAAAGTTGTCGACAACCAAACCATTACCGGATACCGGCATTCGAGTGGATTTATTAAAGACCAGCATATTTATTTCTGTGCCCGTTTTTCTAAACCATTCGAGAAAATAACTTCATACATTGATGGCGAAAAAAGTGAAGAAAAAGATCTTTCAGGAAAAGTATGCAAGATTTTCGTTCACTTCAAAACAGCCAACGGCGAAAAAATATTGGTAAAAGTAGGGCTATCAACAGCCAGCGAAGCCGGAGCTATGAAAAATCTGGATACTGAAGTTCCGGACTGGAATTTTGAGAAAATAGTCTTCGCTACAAAAAATACATGGAACGAATACTTGTCGAAAATAGATATACAAACGATATCCAACGATCAAAAGAAAATATTCTATACTGCACTATATCACTGTTTGGTTTCGCCCAATTTGATTACCGATGCCGATGGAACCTATCGCGGATGGGATGGCGAAGTTCACACCAGCACAACTGGCGACTTGTACACCAACTTTTCGTTGTGGGACACCTACAGAGCCAGCCACCCGCTTTACGCGCTTTTCTATCCCGATAAAAACGTTAGCTTCATCAATTCGATGCTGGAACGTTACAACCAGATTGGCCAGCTTCCTATTAACGAATACGGTTCAAACGAAACGTATTGCATGATCGGTTACCATTCGATTCCGGTTATCTCGGAAGCTATTATGCAAGATCAAAAAGGATTTAGCTACGAACGGGCATACGAAGCCATGAAAAAAAGTGCTATGGACGATAGCCGTGGAATTGGCTATCTAAAGAAATACAACTACATCCCCAGTGAACTGGAAAGTAATTCTGTTTCAAAAGTGCTGGAATATGCCTATGACGATTGGTGTCTGGCTCAGGTTTCGCGAAAACTTTGGAAGATGGACGATAACGCCTATTTTACCAAACGGGCTAAATTTTTTCAGAACCAATTTGACCAATCGACAGGCTTTATGCGTGGCAAAAAAGCAGATGGTAGTTGGGTAACTCCATTTAACCCCAAATCAGTTTCAATTCTAAACCGTGGAGACTTTACCGAAGGTAATTCCTGGCAATATTCATTTTACGTTCCTCAAGATGTAAATACCTTGATTGATCTGATGGGGGGTGATGAAAAATTCTGCACCAAATTGGATACGCTTTTCAATACATCACCAACCATCGACAACGAACGAGCCTGGGATGTAACCGGACTGATTGGCCAATATGCCCATGGAAATGAGCCCAGCCATCACATCGCTTATTTGTATGATTTTGCAGGACAACCATGGAAAGCTCAGCAACTAGTGAACCAAATAAAAACCACCTTATATAAAAATTCACGTGACGGACTTTGCGGAAATGATGATTGTGGACAAATGTCAGCCTGGTACATATTCAGTTCGCTGGGATTTTATCCGGTTACACCTGGAATGGACTATTATGTGATCGGAAGTCCTTCCGTAAAAAGTGCAAAACTTCACCTGCCAAATGGGAAAAAATTCGATATCAAGGCAACAAACGTCACTGAAAAAAACTTTTATATCCAGTCTGCAAGCCTCAACGGACAAGTATATACCAAGTCTTTCCTTAAATATAAAGATTTGGAAAAAGGTGGTTCATTGGAATTTAACATGGGAAACACGCCCCAAACAAAGTGGGCAATCAAATTAAATGAACGCCCCGTATCCAAAATAATGGAAACAAATTAAATTACAACGAGCAGGGGATTTCACTAACTTAGTCGTTAATTAATAAAGTAAAACTTAATTATTACTTGAAAATGAAAAATGTTGTTGGAATTGATATTGGAGGAACCAAATGTGCCGTTTCTCTGGGAAAAATAAAAGATGATGGCGAAATTGAGGTAATAGACAAGTTAGTTTACCCAACCAGTGACTATTCCGGGCCCTATCTGATGCTCGAGAAATTGCAGGAAGGAACGGCACGCTTACTTCACAAGCACAAACTACCTACCAGCGAAGTCGCAAGTATTGGAATCAGTTGTGGAGGACCACTCGACAGCGTTCGCGGCCTTATCTTATCGCCCCCAAATTTACCTGGATGGGACAACATACCGGTGATCGAACTTTTTGAGAAAAAACTGGGGATCTCTACTGCAATCCAGAATGATGCCAATGCGTGTGCTCTGGCTGAATGGAAATTTGGAGCAGGGAAAGGCTTGAAAAATGTCATATTCTTAACTTTTGGTACTGGAATGGGTGCAGGGCTGATTCTGGATGGAAAACTCTATGCCGGTACAAATGATATGGCAGGAGAAGTTGGCCATATTCGACTTGAGACTATGGGTCCTGTGGGTTACGGGAAAGCTGGTTCATTCGAAGGTTTTTGCAGTGGTGGAGGAATTGCCCAACTCGCTCAGGTTAAAATAAAAGAAAAATCGCAGATGGGCGAACGCGTTTCTTTTTGTCCCCAACTTCAGGACATCAATTCGGTTACTGCCCAAACTGTTGCGGAAGCCGCTTACAAAGGTGATCCTCTGGCTATTGAAATCTATGAAATCTGTGGAACTTACATGGGAAAAGCCTTATCTGTACTGATTGATATTCTTAATCCGGAAATGATCATTTTGGGGAGTATTTATGTCCGTTCAGGAGATCTTTTAATCGCAGCAATCAACGAACAACTGAAGAAGGAAGCTCTCTTCCACGCTGCCCGTGTTTGCCAGATAGCTCCGGCAAAACTGAGTGAAAGCATCGGCGACATTGCTGCTCTTTCAGTAGCAGCTTATCACATGGAAAATCTAAAACAGAAAGCATGATTGAAGCAATAAAGAAAGACTTTGCAGAAGCCCAGGAGGTGCTGAATACCTTTATAAATAATGCATCAAATTTCGAAGCTATTGAAAAAGCAGCTTCATTAATGGCTAATGCGTTGAAAAACGGGAATAAAATTCTTTCATGCGGGAATGGCGGATCGTTATGTGATGCCATTCATTTTGCTGAAGAACTAACCGGACGGTTTAAGTTTTCGCGCCGTCCATTACCTGCCATTGCAATAAGTGATTCGGCTCACATTACCTGTGTGGCTAATGACTTTGGGTATGAATACATTTTTTCAAGGTATGTTGAATCTGTAGGAAAACAGGGAGATGTTCTACTAGCCATTAGTACCAGTGGAAATTCCGGGAACATAAAAAATGCCATTCTTGCAGCTAAGACAAACGGAATGCTGGTCGTTGTGCTTACCGGAAAGACTGGCGGAGAAATCGCATTGATGAACGATGTCGAAATTCGTGCCCCCTATACCAAGTTTTCTGACCGTGCACAGGAAATCCACATCAAGGTCATACACACACTGGTTCATGCTATTGAACTGGAACTTTTTCCTGAACTATCAGTGTAACTATCAACCACTACAAACCTAAACCATGCAACAAAAAATTCAACTCCGACATTTGATACTCATACTTATCGGGTTCTTCATCCTGGGGTTTATGGATATTGTCGGAATATCATCGAATTAGATTAAGCAAGATTTTCAGTTGAACGATACTACAGCAAACTTTTGCTAATCATGGTTTTCTTTTGATTCGCTGTATTGTTGATACCTATAAGCATTATCATGAAACATATTTAAATACAAAACATTAGAACTGTAAATACAAACTAACCCTTCACAAACCTAAACCAATGACAAAACCACTAAACACATTCAAAATGTGCCTATGTGGTCAACCCAAAATATATCCCAATGAAGAGGCTCCAAATCATACTGTTCTTGTTCACGAACTTATATATTTTCAATGTTTTTGCAGAAAAAGCAGACTCTTGCTTTTATGTACAGGCCGACCTTGCTAATCGATGGATCTGGCGGGGCGTAGCTTATTCCGAAGCTCCCGTTATTCAGCCATCATTAGGATATGCAACGAATAAGCTAAACGTATCAATTTGGGGTTCCTACCCTATTGAACGCCGCGCTTACAGCGAAATTGATTTCACGCTTGAATATCAATTTACTTCTAAATTTAAACTGGGGATGACAGACTATTTCGGGATTAACGATTCTATCGGAGCCAAGCACCATTTTTTTGACATGAACCGTAAAACGACCATGCACATGCTGGATGTTTATAGCGTGTACAAACCGTCTGAAAAGATTCCCTTATCGTTTCTATACTCCCTCTGGTTCTGGGGTTCTGACCGTAATTCGACGACCAAGAAACAAAATATGTCATCCTATTTCGAAGGAAGATATGAAAAAAACTACGGAAAGGTAAAAACCAGCGCATTTGCAGGAATGACACTCTGGAAAGGTTTCTATGCTTCACATACAGCTATAGTCAATATAGGAATTGGAGTATCCAAACCCATCACGCTGGGCAAGCTAATAACAATCCCGACAAAAATCGAATTTGTATTGAACCCGGAAACCCAGAATACTTACATCAATGCAATTTTTACGTTTAAATAGCTAAAAAAATTCAGATGTAATATGTTTGGTAGAACAACTGGAAACAAATTGAATAAATGTATGAACTAAAAACATAAAACAACTAATAAAAGAAAAGATGAAGAAGATAATTTCACTGGTATTACTACTCATCGTAGTAGCAATGCAGTCGTTTTCAGCAGAAAAAGTTTCAACTCCAGTCCTGAAATTCAAGCCGGATGGAAAATTCAAAATTGTACAATTTACAGACATTCATTATCAGTACGATTCGTACCGGTCGGACAGTTCATTAATCCTGATGAGAAAAGTTATTGCTCAGGAAAAGCCCGATCTGGTAATGCTTACCGGTGATGTGGTTTGTTCGAAAAATACAACAAAAGCCTGGGATAAACTTTCAAAAGTATTAATCGAAGCTAAAGTGCCTTGGGCTATAACACTAGGCAACCACGACGCTCAATATGAACTTACAAAAAAACAAATCATCAAAACAGTAACAAATCTACCTTACAGTCTGACTAAGAATGGTCCCAAAAAGGTAGCCGGAAATGGCAATTATATCATTAAAGTAGAGGCTTCAAAATCATCAAAAACGGCAGCCATACTTTACTGTCAGGATTCCCAAATGGGTTTTCATCCTAAAACCAATTTAGGAAGTTACGAATGGTTCGACTTCAGCCAGATTGATTGGTATCGCAAAAAAAGCCACAAATTCACGAAAGAAAACGAGGGCAACCCAATGCCAGCTTTGGCCTTCTTCCATATTCCGCTTCCTGAATACAAAGAAATAATTGGTAAAAGCACAACTGTTGGAAGTCAGATTGAAACCGTATGTTCTCCCGACCTAAACTCCGGAATGTACACAGCCATGATCGAAAATAAAGATGTTATGGGCATTTTTGTTGGGCACGATCATAACAACAACTACATCGGCTGTTTGCGCAACATCTGTCTGGCATACGGAAATTCAACCGGACGTCAGTGTTACGGAACCATTGGCAAAGGAGCCCGGGTTATCGAATTGTACGAAGGCCAACGTAAATTTGACACTTGGGTTCAGAAAATGTATGAATGCGACCGCGACAAAGATACCTGGAGTCCTGCAACAGATCGGAAACCTCAGTATTTCGTAACCTATCCTGATTCGTTTAAAGAACCGGAAGTAGCTCCTGAAAAATAAGAACGTAATCAATTGACAGCGACTGGGAACTAGCAAATCAAACACTAATGACCATAAATTTTAATACAACCGAAATATGAACCAAAGCTCAACGTATAAACAGCTTAAAAAATGCGGATTATTAATTTTATTTCTAGTCTTTCTTCAGGGTGCGAAGGCCGACTCTTTGCCTAAAAAATGGCTCAATGCATGGATATCACCATCGCTGGAATACCGTCCGCTTCAAATCGTGCATGGTGCAGACATCCGCGATAAAGCCTCTTACTACAAAGATACCTGTGGCCTGGGAGGCGTTGTTTGCAACGTTCCCTTCGGAAAAAACTATCTTAAGTCGGAAGATGAATGGACAGTTTATGTAGCTGGGGTAAAAGCAATGCAAGACAACGGATTAAGAGTTTGGATTTATGATGAAGATGGATATCCAAGCCTTGGAGCTGGTGGTCGCGTTCTGGAAGCCGATCCGTCGCTGGAAGCTCAGGAATTAGTCTATGATAAAGACAACGTCCAACAACCCTTTCAGGTTCGTCCCTGCTATGAATTCACACATGCCTGCAATAACTTTTACGTTGCTCGCCGATATCCGAATCCCCTTAACCCTAAAGCAACTGAAAAATTCATCGAACTAACTCATGAGGCTTATTTAAAACATCTGGGTTCGAAACTTTACGGACAGATAGAAGCCTTTTTTACCGACGAGCCTTCGATGATGGCCGTTAATCTGGGAGAACTTCAGGAAAAAGTTCGCAAAAATGTTCGGGTAACCGATCCAACTGACCCAAATAAAAAGAATTTACCTATGATCTCATGGTCAGAAAATATAGCTAATAATTACCAAAAAGTTTACGAAGAGAACCTTAATACTAACACAAAATCATTATTCGCTGGATCTAACGAAAAAGACAAAACAATCCGTCAAAAATTTTGGTCGCTGCTAGCTGGGCTCGATCACGACTATTATTATACTGCAATTCAAAATTGGTGCAAAGCATCACGCGAAATGAATAAAGGGAAAGGACCTCTCGCATCAGGTCACGGACTAAGAGAAGAATACCCTGCAATTCATGTTCCGCTCGATGGAAATAAACTGCTCGTTTCTTCCGGCTTTGACATTCCGGGACTCGACCAACTTAGTTCCGATCCGACCATCTGGCGTGACGATGCCTGGATGGCTGTTTTCTTTCCAAACTCAGCTGCAATGCTTAATGAACATCGCCGTGTAATGTGTGAAATGAGTGATTTCGATCAAACACTGAATGGCAAAAGACCAGCAGACCTTCAGCACATGCAGGCAGCAACTGCCTGGCAGATGGCATTTGGAGTTACCGATTTCAACCTTTATTACTCCATTACCTATGGAGACAAATATCCTTATCGTCAGGAACCACAATACAAAGACTACTGTACCTTTGTTGGCCGAATAAACTCGCTACTCCTAAATGCTACCCCGGTTCGAAAGGTGTTACTCTACTACCCGATCTATGATTTTCAACGGGAATACATTCCAACTGCAGAAAAAATGAGTGTTCGTACTCAAAGTGAGTTGACTCAAACCCTGAGCAATTCATTCCGGGACCTGGGAGCGAATCTGCTAAAAGCACAAGCTCAATTTGTGTTGGTCGATTACCTGACACTCGAAAAATCTCGGATAAACACCAACGGAACGATTCAAATTGGGAAAAACCAATACTCGTCCATCGTATTACCCAAAGGAATTACTCTTCCGACTAAGGTTTCCACAATTCTTGAACAAGCCAAGAATAAAGGATTTAAGCTCATCTCAGCCAACGACGATGCTGAAACCACAACCTTAGAACAACTGGCAAAACTTATTGGAGCCGAAGAAAAAATAACTCCGATGAATACCTCGATCGCTTATGGAAAATACCTCCGCGATGGACGTGAGATTTATATACTGGTCAACACAGGAGATAAAGACTATTCGGGAAATCTAAACTTGAAAAAGGGTACTGAATGTATCGAACTAAATCCTCAAACCGGAGACATTTCAAACGCACAACGAATCAGTAAAAATTCACTTACTGTTAATTTAGCTCCTCTTCAAACCAAGCTTTGGGTTGTAAAATGAAGTTGATTGGCTTTACATGACTAAACGATTAATGTACAATCAAAAAACAAATTTCTATTCAAAAATGGATTCTGATTGGACAGAAAGGAAGGATTGTCCCTAAAAAACAGGAACAATCCTTCTCACTTAATCATTATATCTTCTTCCCTATGTAAAATACATAGCCATAATAAGCTTTGTATTTCTGATACAGCTGAGCTTCATGACGTTGATTTGCGACCAACTCCTCAGCAAACGAATTACCAGCATATTTCTTTAGAAAAAAATCCTGAGCTGAAACCTGAACCTGGTAAAAATGTTCTATCCAACAGTTTTCAGGCAAGATAAAAGATGCAACAGGAATATAACCAGCCATTTGCATCTGATAAACTTTATTAGGAATAGTATCTATCTCCGGATAGGCATCCATCCAAAACTGATTGATTTCATCGGGTCGTTCATCGGAAAACCACGATGCTTCAGTAACCGCAATGTAACCACCGATTTTCAGAAAGTTTTTCCATTCCTGCAATCCCCTTTCAAAACCGATGTTATAAATAGCACCCTCCGACCAGATCAAATCAAATTCTTTCTCCTGAAAAAGCAGATTGTCCATAGACCCAACAACTCCGGTTACCCTGTCCTGAAGATTTAAATTTACTGCATTCTGACTAAGCTTTGTGATAAAATCAGGGAATAGATCAATCCCTGTAATTTGCCCTGGTGCATGTTGCGCTAATACCATTGTTTGGCCTCCGGTACCACAACCCAGATCAGCAATTCTGGATTCTTCTGAAAGCCCCTCAATAAAACTCAACGCTTTAATAGTAACTTCAGGACTTCCAGGGCCTTGACGTTCGATACTTGAAAAATACTCACAGATTAGACTAAAATCGAATTCGTGTATTGATTTATTTTCGTTACTCATGATGTTTAACTATTGATTTATGCAACTTGAACAAAAGAATAAGTACATTCTTTGCCAGCCACAAATTGTGATAATATAGATATGAAAACAACTCCGGCAGAGATATGCCCGAGTTTAATAAGGGATAACCAAAGACAAAAGCCTAAGGTTATTTACTTCACAAAGTCCGTAGTAAAATTAAACATCCAACAGTATTAGGTTAGTCAAAGATATATGTATAAACCTTATGCCCAAATAAAAACTCGACTCAAAATATATAAATGAAGTTTTTTTTCGTTCTTTTAAAGGTTTATGCAATTTAATTGGAGAATAGAAAATGTGCCCAAATGGGGATGGTCGATTTAAGAACGGTAAAACAACAGGCATGAATACATATTACAACAACAAGCATCTTTCAAAGGTTAAATTTATCCGACACACGATATTTTTCACACTACTTTTTCTTGGATTCGCTACTCTGGCACCAGCCCAACGGAAAGTACCATCACGAATTCCTGATATGAAACAGCAACAATATCAGGCAAAACCACTTGGTAAGATTACCGGAACTGTAGTGGATGAAGAATTTAATGAACCGCTCGAAAAAGCTGTAATCACGATACCAGGAACTCCAATCAGTGTTCTAACTGATCAACATGGAAACTTTCATCTTGATCTGGTTGGTGGAGATTACTTCCTAAAAATTAACTATCCCGGATATTTTGAGAAGCAATACAACATGTCGGTTTCGAGCGGAATTATGACCCCAATGTATTTAATCAAACTAAAAGCAAATGCCGTAGGGCAAACCGAACAACGCAGAATTAGCTCGTACGAAATTAAATCGCAACATCTTCAGAACGTTGAGAATTTTTCAACCTGGCAAATTACAGAACAAATGGGTCTTCCTGAATTTAACGATGGACTACGCAGCATTCCTGCAGTTACTGTTTTTAGCAATGGTACCGGATATAACGATTCGGAAATCAGCTTTCGGGGAAATGAAGCCACTCACACCAACTATACCTTAGATGGCATTTTGCTCAATAATCCTGAAACCGGGAAAATAGGTCAGACGATGCTTTCAGGCTTAACCGACTGGGCTGGAAAAATTCAGGTTATCGCCGGAAATGCCTCAAGTCTACAGAGCCAGACGAACTCCGGAGGATTAATTAATGTCCTTTCATTCGATCCACACAAAAAAACAGGAGCCGAAGTTCTTGCAATATATGGCAACGAAGGATTCATGAAAACAACAGCCACGATTCATTCCGGTCTTTCACGAAAAGGACTATCCTCTGCTATTCAGGTTTCCAGAACAGCTGGTGACGGTATATCACAAAATACAGGCTTCGAACAATACAGTGCAGCATTAAAAATATTCAAGGAATTTAATCATCGACATACTCTGATATTTAATTTTAACGGAGTTATGCAGCAGCATGACTGCAACAGAGCTGATTCAATCGGAGACTACAACCGCAACAGTACAAAATATAACCGCGACTGGAGAACAATCAATGGCAAACAGATATCATGGAGTACAAACTATGGACGAAGCCCTTTAATCAGTCTGACACATCATTGGCAACCACAGATAAATACCTGCATTACCACTGAGCTTTATGCTCAATTTGACAGAACAGCCCAAAAAGTTCCCAACGCAACTTCGGTTGATCCATTAAATTGGGACAAAAATGAAAAATTTGGATCGCTTGGTAAGCTTACCGAAGGAAACGATGGATATAACCTAACTGCCGTTGGAGGAACCTTTATCCAGGAGTTAAGCAAAAATACCCTATACCCGGAATTTAACGGGACATCAAATTTTGTAACCATTGATAATGCTGACCGATACGGATTGCGCTCAATAATTAACCACCTCATTAATAAAGAACTTGACCTAAGTGCCTCCCTGAATCTGGAAAGCTACCATGCACAACATTTTTGTTCGCAAATCAATTTACTCGGAGAAGATAACTACACCTGTTTATCTGACATTAATCGTCCCTCAGGCTATACGGTAGAAAAGCTTTTTCAGTCAACTATTTTTCCAACCTTCACTACGGCAGATCGAGTCGTATATTCCAACGAAACGAGCATTCAAACCGGTGGAATTTCGATACGATTAAAATATCAAACGCCCGGACTATGCGGCTACCTCGAAGGATCAGGATCACTGAAATGTAATCAACGTACCGACCATTTTTCATATCTGGTAACTGACCCGAAACGAAAAACCAACGAGGAATTTATTCCGGGAGGCAATATTCAAACAGGATTCAGTGTCAATTTTTGGAAATATCACTCCATTCACCTGAAAGCAAACTACGGCTCATACCAACCTTTATTCACTACACTTTTCCCCTCACAGAATAACTGGAAAAACGAGCAGGCAACTAACGAGCAAAATTTAGATGCAGAATTTGGATATACTATCTTTAGCCGGAAACTAAAAGTGGAAGCATTAGCCTACTATTCGCTGATTAACAATCGTTCACTAATCCAACGGAATAATCTGACTGAACAGGATGCCTTCGGAATACTATCCGGAATAGACGAAATACATCAGGGAGTAGAAATGAAATCGTCGTATAAACTCACACGAAACCTTCAATTTAACCTTAATGGTTCATATGGAAACTGGACTTATTCTAACGATGCAAAAGTTAAGCTTTACAATACTGACAATCAGACGACTCGTGAGATTATTGCATGGACAAAAGATATTCGAATTTCAAATACGCCACAGGTAAGTTTATTTGCAGAAGCAGAATATCGCTGGGCAAACAATTTTTACGTGCGACTCAATTATTTCCGGGCAGAACAAATCTATGCTCCGTTTAATTTATACGACTCGGCAAAACTTACTGAACGAAAAGATTCCAAACAATGGCAGCTGCCAAACTACCAACTACTCGGTGCCAGCGGTAACTACTTCGTGAAAATCAGAAAATCGCTTACCTTAAACTTTATCTTTGGTGCCAATAACATTCTGGATACCGAATACATCCAGCAAACATTTTCAAATATTCCGGAAGGAGATTCAAGATACACCAGTAACCAGGTTTATTATGGCTCCGGAAGAACATGGTTTGCCGGATTCAAAATACAATTCTAAAAACGCAGCTTATTTAATCTTTTCAATCCACAAATTACGGAATTGAATTTTAGAGCCTTCAGCCTGAAGCCCAATTCCACCTTTAGTTAAGGAGCAGTTTGTAGCTGCATTTTGCAACAACCCATTGACCTTGAGTTCAACAGTATTTCCTTTACAGGTAATGTCGTATGAATTCCATTCTCCAGCAGGTTTTTCATTCGTTGGATGCAACTTGGCAATTACTGGTTTTACCTTTTCAGTAGAAACATAAATACTATCACTAATAGTAGCTTTTTCGCCTACTCCATGTACAATAAAATCACCAGCGTTCTTATCTTTTAATTGAGCCTGATAGTGTGTAACCCAAATTCTATCAGGACCATTTACATGTAACAAAACCCCACTATTCGTTGGGTTTTCCGGATAACGCCATTCTACATGCAGGCGATAATTCGAATATTCTTTTTTCGTCCGAAGATAGCCTGCCGGAACACCAACCGTTTCAATAACACCATTATTCACATAAAAGAACTTTTCCAGGTTAACTTTTGGATCACCAGCATAGATGGTCCAACCGCTCAGGTTTTTACCATTAAACAGCGATTGCTTCTTCTGAGAAAAACCAGTAACAACCATCATCATTAGCACAGCAAGCAGAAAGGTTTTCATATGGATATAATTTAAAATCAAGCTAAAGTAAAAATATAATTTCAAAAATCTAAAAACATGAATAAAGTAGCAACGTCCCTACTGTTTTTTTTATACTTTTCCAGTAATTGATTGGAGACTGTTTAATATTCACTCTATGCGCAACATCGACACTACAACTCTATCCTCGGTCTATAAACTCAAACGAAGCGATCGCGATATTTTTCAGGAACTGATGCCCACAAAAGTAAAAGAAGTTCTTCTACTGGCAACCTTGTACGACAGCTATTCCATCGTTCGGGAAGGTCAGTTTACGGATAAAATATTTGGCGAATTCTTACAGCTTAATTTATATGCCTACCCTCGGTTCACCAGTGTTAATACAGAAGATGATGCTCTTCGAATGGTCAATACCAGGGAATTCGATCTGGTTATTATCATGGTTGGAGTAGACAAAAACATTCCAGTCCGGGCTGCTAACGCCATTCATCAGGTAAAATCTGAAGTTCCAATTATGCTTCTGGTTAATAACAATGGCGATTTGCGCTACTTTCAGACTTCATCAAAACTGATTGAATCTATTGACCGGGTATTTGTATGGAACGGAAATTCGAACGTCTTTCTGGCAATGATCAAATACATTGAAGATAAAAAGAACGTAGAGGAAGATACCAAAAACGGAAATGTTCGCATTGTCTTGCTGGTTGAAGATTCTATTCAATACTATTCGAGATATTTGCCCATGTTGTATACCAACATCATGACGCAAACCCAAAATCTGGTAGAAGACCAATCGGCCGATGAACTGCATAAAATTTTAAAAATGCGTGCACGTCCGAAAGTAATTTTAGTGAGTAATTTTGAAGAAGCAGTTTCGATCATCAATAAATACAAAAATCATCTGCTCACGGTTATTGCTGATGTCAAGTTCCAGCGCAACGGAATTGACGACGAGGATGCAGGCGTGGATTTGCTTCGGTACGTAAATTCAAACCTTAAATTTCCACTTCCGATATTACTTCAAAGCCATGACGTAAACAATGCCCAGCGTGCGCGCGATGTTGGTGCAGATTTTATTAATAAAAACTCAGAAAGCTTATCGCTCGACATACACAACTATATATTTAAAAGACTTGGGTTTGGAAATTTTGTTTTTAAAGACATCGAAGGAAATCCGATAATGATTGCCAAAAACATGGCCGAATTTCAGGAAATGTTTAGAATCATTCCGGAATCAGCGCTGGCATATCATGGTGAGCGAAATTCCTTTTCGACATGGTTAATGGCCAGAGGCGAAATAAATATCGCGGAACAACTACTACCCTATCGCTTTGAGGATTTTAAAAACCCCAGTGATTTGCGGAATTTTTGTTTGGATGTATTTGAAAAATCCCGGATTCAGAAGCTCAGAGGTAGTGTCATCGATTTTGATCCATCCTTAATAACGGGTAACCGTTATGTGGTAAGGCTTGGAAAAGGATCATTAGGTGGAAAAGGACGTGGTATGGCATTTCTAAGCAACTTCATTGAGAATATTGATTTCCACCAAATAATCCCTGAATTAAACATCAGGATTCCTGCTACCGCAATCATTGGTGCAATGGAATTTGACAAATTCCTGGAAATGAACGGCATGTATGAAGAAATTTATTCGAGTAACGACTATGAGCGAATCAAAGGTATTTTTCTGGAATCTCAGTTTAGTGAAGAACTTCAGGAACGATTAAGCAAATACCTGGAAAAAATGACTGCTCCATTGGCTATTCGTTCATCAGGCTTATTTGAAGATTCTCTAACTCAACCATTCTCTGGAGTATATGCAACCTATCTGATTCCAAACAATCATCCGGACATTACTATTCGTCAGCAACAACTCGAAACGGCGATCAAGTTGGTTTATGCAAGTATTTTTACCGAATCGGCCATGTCGTACTTCGATGCAGTCAATTACAAGATCGAAGAAGAAAAAATGGCCGTCATCATTCAGGAAGTTGTTGGACATCAATACAACGATCATTACTACCCTTCCATAAGTGGTGTGGCTCAGTCCTACAATTTCTACCCGATTTCGTACATGGAACCTGAAGATGGCTTTGCGGTAGCGGCAATTGGACTTGGAATGTATGTTGTTGGAGGAGAAAAGGCATATCGTTTTTGCCCCAGATATCCACAAATAAACACCTTGGAAAATCAGGATTTAATCCGCGATTCTCAAAAAGAATTTTATGCCATTGACATGGATCATACCCAATTTGATCTGGAATCGGGTGGCGAAAATGCAGCCATACGGAAAATGAAAATTTCTCATGCTGAGAAAGATGGAGTATTACAACACTGCGCTTCGGTTTACAACTATGAAAACGAATGTCTGGTTCCTGGGCTTGACGGGCCTGGTCTTCGCGTAGTTGACTTTGCTGACATCTTAAAATACAAACACATTCCTTTATCCGATACGTTATTGCTCCTGCTAAAGCTTTTCAGAGAGGCAATGGGTTCTCCTGTTGAAATTGAATATGCTGTTGACCTTGAATGCGGAGGCAATCAACGTCCAACATTTTATCTGTTACAAATTAAACCATTGATCCGGAGAGACGAACAACTTAATATCAATATCGGAACTATTGATCCGAAGAAAACACTGATGTACGCTATTCGTGGAATGGGAAATGGCATTGTTTCGGGAATACGTGACGTGATTTTTGTTGATCCCGACCGTTTTGATAAAATGTTAACTCGCGAAATAGCTGAAGAAATCAACCGGTTCAACAAAAAAATGGATACACAGAACAAAGAGTATGTTCTGATTGGTCCGGGACGTTGGGGAACGAAAGATCCTTTTACCGGAATTCCGGTGCTGTGGACCAACATTTCAAAAGCACGCATTATTATCGAAATGGGATTAAAAGACTTCCCTTTGGATGGTTCTTTAGGCTCGCATTTTTTTCACAACGTAACGTCAATGAATGTGGGCTATTTTACAATTCCCCACAACTCTGCTGATGGAATAATCAATATGGATATGATCAAAGGAATGCCAATTATTGAAGAAGGTAGCTTCATCAAACACGTTTGCTTCGATAAAGAACTAAGCATTATTATGGATGGTAAAAATCGACAGGCATTAATAGCAACAGAGGTTTCACCAAATGATTAAGATTTTATTTATTCAATCAAAGATGCCAATGTTGCATTTTCCAAGATTCGATAGGTGCTTTCCCTAACTTCTTTGAACACATTTCGAATCTTACAGAAATCCTCGTTTTTACAGAATTCACAGGATTGATAGGATTTCTCTGAGACACAATAAAGTAAGGCAATAGAACCCTCAAAATGATCGATAATATAAGCCAGACTAATCTCATCTGGTGATTTTAGCAGAAAGTAACCACCATTTTTTCCTAGCTTACTTCCCAGAACTCCCATTTTCTTTAACTCAAGTAAGATATTCTCCAAAAAACGTTGAGGTATTTTCTCAACAGTAGCGATTTCGCTGATCTGAACAGCTTCCTTACCATAATCTTTTGCAAGACTGATAAGCGCCAACATAGCATACCTGGTTTTCTTTGATAACATAGCTAGATAATGTATTTCATGTTCAAATTAGGAATACGAAACATCCGGGAATAAAAGAATACAAAAAAATTCAACTGACCAAGTTTTATACTTAGTTGTTTATACGATTTTATACCTACTAAACTTTGATTCGAATACGTTTCTTTTGTCTACTATTTCGATCGACATTGTACGATTTAGCAATCTATCAACTTTAAAAATAGGAACAGATGAAAAATACAATCTTTCTGATTTTATTGGGATGTATTACGTGCTTAGCCGCGAAATCACAAACGACAAACGACATCCTGAATATTCTTGTTCAGAAAAACCTTGTTTCGCAAAACGAAGCAGATTCAATACGGGCAGAAGCTGCAATAGCTGCACAGGCTGATTTAGCCAAAGTAAAATCATTCGCTGTAAATAGTGGGAAAAAGATACAGATTGCCGGATATACACAAATCCGATATCAGGCATTAGAAGAAGCCGGCAAAATAGATGGGTTCGACATCCGCCGTGCCCGACTAGATATAAAAGGAAACATCTCTCCATTCTGGGGATATCGGGTACAATTTGATCTGGCAGGCACCCCTAAATTAGTTGATGCCTACGCTGAACTAAAATTGAACGACCGATTCAATTTTACCATTGGACAGGCAAAAATTCCACTTTCTCTTGAAAATCTTACCAGTTCAAATAAACTTGAATTAATTGATCGTTCACAAGCTGTAGAAGCTCTGGTTGCACGCGGTAAAGATGTTGGAGGAAACCAGAATGGCCGTGATATAGGAATACAGCTTGGTGGTACAATACTGAAAATAAAAGACCGCCCTATAATTGACTACCGTTTAGGAATCTACAATGGTAACGGAATAAATGCAGCAGACAATAATGAAAAGAAAGACTTTGCAAGCCGACTGATCGTTCATCCCATTGCTGGACTTGACATTAGTGCTGCGCTATATGATGGATCACGCTTTGTACCTGAAGTAAAAGAAGTAAAAACAAATGGCGTAGTAACCACACCTTATGCTGCGGCTAAATCTGTCTCCCGGGATCGTTACGGCTTTGATATCAGTTATGACTTAAACAATTGGTCGGTTCGGGGAGAATACCTGCATGGAACTGATAACCAAACTGACCGGGAAGGCTATTACATTCAATCCGGATATTACTTTCTGCAAAAGAAATTCCAAGTACTGGCTAAATACGATTTCTACGATGCAGACAAAGATAAGGCTAATGATGCCTCAACCTGGATCGTATTGGGTGCAAACTATAACCTTAACACCAATGCTCGTCTTCAACTGAACTATTCCATAAAAAAGGAGGAAGGCCCCAGTGTAAAGAATAACTTTCTGTCACTTCAATTTCAAATTGGTTTCTAATAATTTATTAAACAACATACAATGAAAAAAATTTCATCTTATATCCTCACGCTCCTGCTGGTTTCAAGCCTAACTTCTATTCGGGTAATGAGCCAAACCAAGGACGATTTAAAAGGAAATATCAGTATTTCAGGTGCATTTGCCCTCTATCCATTGACAGTAAAATGGGCAGAAGAATTTAAGAAGCTACATCCTAATGTAAAATTCGACATTTCAGCCGGTGGTGCCGGAAAAGGAATGACTGATGCATTGGCTAATATGGTCGATATTGGTTTGGTATCACGGGAAATAAGTTCTGATGAAGCTAAAAAAGGAGCATATGGAATTGCGGTAACAAAAGATGCGGTGGTTGCTACCGTAAGTGCAGCAAACCCAAACATCAAAGATATTCTGGCTAATGGGCTAGATCGGGAGGCTGCCATCAATATTTTCATTACCGGAAAGACAAAAACATGGGGACAAGCCCTAGGAACTCAAAGCAAAGTACCTATTCGGATTTACACTCGTTCTGATGCTTGTGGTGCTGCCGAAACCTGGGCTAAATATTTAGGAAAAAAACAGGAAGATATTCTTGGAGTAGGAGTTTTTGGGGATCCAGGATTAGCTCAGGCAGTTAAGAAAGATCCTTCAGGAATAGCATTTAACAACATTGGCTACGCTTACGATGCCAAAACAAAACTTCCGAACCCTGGTATTAAAGTAGTTCCGCTGGACGTAAACAACAACGGGAAGATTGATCCGGAAGAAAATTTCTACAATACAATGGATGAAATTGTAAATGCCATTGCTGCTGACAAATACCCATCACCACCGGCACGCGATCTTTATTTTGTGACCAAAGGGAAACCGGTAAAGAAGGAACTGGTAGCCTTTATCAAATGGGTATTAACTGACGGTCAGAAATACGTTTTTGAAAGCGGATACATTAACCTATCGAAAGAAAAACTGGCTAAGGGTTTTGAAAAATTAAAATAGTGTCTTGCTTTAAACAAAAGCTAAACTTTCAGTAATTAGTTAATAATGAATCACAAAAGGACCTGATTGGAGAAAAAACATGTCAGGTTTAAGTGTAAAAGAGTAGCGTTAAATAAATCAAGATTTATGGAGAGAGAACGATTTAACAAATACCGGCAAATCAAAGAATTTATCATACGGAACATCATGCTCCTTCTTACGCTGATATCACTTTTATTTGCAGTAATAATAGGTATTAGCCTATACTACAAATCAGCTCCGATACTGGATCAGCAGTCAATTTGGCACCTTCTCAGTGGTAGTAGTTGGAAACCTTTAAAAGGAGAATTTGGATTTTTCCCATTTATCATGGGGACTTTGTGGGTTACAGGGATTTCGGTTATTTTATCACTACCTCTTTGTTTACTGGCAGCCATTTATCTTTCAGAATATGCACATCCGACCGTACGAAAAATTGTTTTCCCAATGATTGATGTACTTGCCGGAATTCCACCTGTTGTGTATGGAGTTTGGGGTATTCTGGTTGTGGTTCCATTTATATCAACAGATTTAGCTCCACATTTCGTCGAATTTTCAACAGGTTATAGCATCCTGACAGGAGGAATCGTACTGGCAATCATGATAGCACCTTTAATGATTTCCGTCTTTCTGGAAATTTTTGACGCATTACCAACCGGATTACGCGAAGCTTCGCTTTCATTGGGTGCAACCAACTGGCAAACAATCAAAAAAGTTGTTCTGCGAAAATCATTTCCAGGCTTGGCTGCTGCTGTAGTTTTAGCTATTTCAAGAGCCTTCGGTGAAACCATAGCTGTACTGATGGTCTGTGGTAATGTTTCGGAGGTTCCCAAATCAGTTTTTGATCCGGGATATCCCCTCCCCGCTCTTATTGCAAACAATTATGGCGAAATGATGTCGATCCCGCTATACGATTCAGCATTAATGCTTTCTGCATTAATCTTGTTTGTAATCATCTTCATTTTCAATGCTATATCAAGACTTGTAATGATCCGTATTGAAAGAAATTTTGCGATATGAGAAAATTGGAAGAAAAGATATTTAAAGGATTAATGATTGTAGCAACGCTGACTATAGTTGTTTCACTATTTCTGATCCTAATTGCCATCATAAGAAGAGGACTTCCGGTAATGAGCTGGGATATGATATCAAAAATCCCGGGAGGAGGTTTCTACATTGGAAAAGAAGGTGGTTTGCTAAACGCCATCGTTGGATCGCTTTACATCATGATAGGGTCAGTTACCTTAGGTTTGATATTCAGTGTGCCAATCGTTCTTTACCTGAACCTATATTTACCAGAGAAATCAAAACTAGCTCAAATAATCAGGTTATCCTTTGATGTACTATTCGGAATTCCATCCATCGTATACGGAGCATTTGGATTTACTTTGATGGTATATCTCGGACTTCGTTCGTCACTACTTGCCGGAATAATAACGGTCGCTTTACTGATCATCCCGATCCTGATCCGCTCCATCGACGAAGTCGTTCGGAGAGTACCCAAAGAAATGAAAGATGCAGCCCTTTCGCTGGGAGCCACCAGATCGGAAACAATTGGCGTGATTATTCGTCAAGTTGCACCTGGAATTATTACCGCTATTCTATTAGCTTTTGGCCGCGGTATTGGTGATGCATCATCGGTGCTTTTTACCGCCGGATATACCGATGGTATTCCAACTTCGCTTGGGCAACCTGTTGCTACCTTACCATTAGCCATTTTCTTTCAAATGGGTAGTCCTGTTGCTGAAGTACAAGACCGGGCTTATGCAGCAGCATTGATCTTAACCATCATTGTCTTATTATTAAGTATTGCCGGGCGTTTTTACAGTAGAAAATTTTCAAAAAACAAGATATGATACAAAATTTGGCTCGTGTCGAAAATGGCACAGATACGCTGATCAAAGAGACATACATCAGGCAGTTAAAGCCAAACGATGCTAAAGGCAAAGCCATCAACATTTTTGACACACACAAATCGCATATTCGTGTGAGAAACCTGAACGTCTATCTTTCGAAGAACCATATTCTAAAGAATGTCTGTTTAGATATTCCGGATAAAGCAATTACCTGTATCATTGGTCCTTCAGGATGCGGAAAAACGACTTTACTAAAAACGTTTAACCGATTACTTCAAAAATCAACTGACGTAACTATTGACGGCGAAGTTTTAGTAGATGGCGAGAATATTCACGGAGCAAAAGTTGATGTTGAAAATGTTCGTAAAAAAATGGGATTACTCTCACAAAGACCATGTCCGCTCCCCATGTCAATTTATGATAATATTGCCTATGGCCCCCGTATTCATGGAGTAAGAGGAAAGAAAAGACTAGACATTCTGGTAGATAAGCATTTAAAAGAAGCCGGTTTATGGGACGAAGTAAAAGATCGGCTAAAGTCACCTGCTAACAGTTTATCCATCGGTCAGCAACAACGGCTCTGTCTGGCACGAGGCTTAGCTGTTGAACCGGAAATCATTCTGGGCGACGAAGCAACATCTGCGCTTGATCCTATTTCCAGCAAAAAAATCGAAGAACTTTTTGTTGAACTAAAAGATAAGTATTCCATTGTGTTGGTAACACATACACTACGTCAGGCCAAACGCATAGCCGATTATGTGATCTTTATGTATTTGGGCGAAGTCGTGGAAGCCGGGCCTGCTGCCGAAATTTTCAATAACCCACAGAAACAGTTAACACGTGAATATCTGAGTGGAAGCTTTAGCTAGACAAAGACAAATAGAATATTCATGTAATGAAATTTAATTATAAAAATTAGAACAAATGAATTCATACAAGCTCAACCATTTACGCGAGTTGGAGTCGGAATCAATATATGTGATCCGCGAAGTGGCTGCCCAATTTGAGAATCCAGTAATGCTATTTTCTGGTGGAAAAGACTCCATTGTCATGTTCCACCTTGCTCAGAAAGCATTTTGGCCAGCAAAAGTACCATTCCCACTAATGCATATTGATACCGGACATAATTTCATTGAAGCTCTAGAATTTCGTGATGCTCTGGCTGCAAAAACGGGAACCAGATGCATTGTCCGAAGCGTTGAAGATTCAATAAAAGCCGGAAAAGTTGTTGAGGAAACTGGGGTAAATGCCAGCCGAAACCGGTTCCAGTCGGTAACCCTACTCGATGCAATCGAAGAATTTAAATTTGATGTGGCAATGGGTGGCGGACGGCGTGATGAAGAAAAAGCACGGGCAAAAGAACGCTTTTTCTCTCATCGTGATGAGTTTGGGCAGTGGGATCCCAAGAATCAGCGACCAGAGCTTTGGAATATTTTCAACGGACGTAAAAATCAGGGCGAACATTTTAGGGCATTCCCAATCAGCAACTGGACTGAAATGGACGTATGGCAATATGTACTGATGGAAAATATTGAAATGCCTTGTTTATATTTCACTCATAAACGGGAAGTATTCAACCGCAATGGCATTTGGTTGGCTGCTGCTCCATTCATGAAACTCAAGAACGGAGAAAAAATCGAAACACTTGATGTCCGTTGCCGCACAATTGGAGATATAACCTGCACCGGATTAACTCGCTCAAAAGCTGATAATCTGACCGATATTATTGACGAAGTTGCTGCAACCAGAGTCACCGAACGGGGTGGGCGTGCCGATGATAAGCGTTCTGAGGCTGCTATGGAAGATCGAAAAAAAGAAGGTTATTTTTAGAATCAAGAATATGCAAAACACAGGAATTTCAAAATTTGCAGAAATGGAGACACTTAATCGTCAACTCGAAAAATGTACTCCGGAAGAAGTGCTAAAATTCTTCTTAACGAAATACAAAGGAAAGATCGCACTTGCCTCCAGTATGGGAGCTGAAGATCAGGTTCTGACAAATATGATTTGTGAAATCGATAAATCGACCAGAATTTTCACCCTTGATACGGGACGATTATTTCCGGAAACGTATGAATTGATTGATAAAGCCAATCAATTTTTCAAGATTGCCATTGAAGTGTTTTTCCCGGATGCCAAATCTGTAGAACAGATGACTACGACAAAAGGAGTCAATCATTTCTACCAGAGCATTGAAAACCGCAAAGAGTGTTGTCGAATCCGTAAAATAGATCCATTAAAACGTGCATTTGCAAATCTCGACGTTTGGATTTGTGGATTACGCAGAGATCAATCGGTAACAAGAAACTCCTCTGAAATGGTCGAATGGGATACCGGCAACAACATTATAAAACTCAATCCATTGATTGAATGGAGTGAAGCACAGGTGTGGAACTACCTCAAAGATCATCATGTACCATACAACTCATTGCACGATCACGGATTTCCGAGTATAGGATGTCAGCCCTGTTCCCGAGCCATCAAAGAAGGAGAAGATATCAGAGCCGGAAGATGGTGGTGGGAAGAACCTGAACACAAAGAGTGTGGATTACATAGAAAGAACAACTAAGAAAATAACTAATACGCATACAAATGAGCAACAAATTACCCGTTACAGGATATTTGGATATGGAATTACTTCGGTTTACAACCGCAGGCAGCGTCGATGACGGGAAAAGTACCCTGATAGGACGTTTATTATACGATAGTAAGGCAATTTTTCAGGATCAGATAGAGGCCATCGAACGTGCAAGTTTAAAAATAGGTGAAGGAGATATCAATCTGGCATTACTGACCGATGGGTTAAGAGCAGAAAGAGAACAAGGTATAACGATTGATGTGGCCTACCGTTATTTCGCGACACCCAAACGTAAATTTATCATTGCAGATACTCCGGGACATATACAATACACCCGGAATATGGTTACCGGAGCATCGACTGCTGACGTTGCCATTGTGTTAATTGATGCCCGAAATGGAGTGATTGAACAGACTCGCCGACATTCGTATATCGCATCACTGCTACAAATAAAACACATTATCGTCTGCATCAACAAAATGGATCTAGTGGGTTTTAGTCAGGTAATTTTTGAACAAATCAAAGCTGATTATAATCAGGTTGCAAAGGAACTTGACAAGTTGAATATTCACTTTGTCCCAATCAGTGCAAAGCTGGGTGATAATGTAGTCGATGGGTCTGAAAACATGGATTGGTATTCCGGTCCAACACTAATGAACCTACTGGAAACAGTGCCAATAACAGATCATATCGACGTTACTACAGCACGATTCCCTGTTCAATATGTTGTTCGTCCTCAAACAGAAGAATTCCCGGATTATCGCGGTTATGCAGGACGAATCGCTTCAGGAATATTCAGGAAAGGTGATAAGATCAAAATATTACCATCAGGATTGACCTCCACAATTCAGAGTATCGATCTCTTTGGGGACACCTATAATGAAGCATTTCCTCCACAATCAGTTGTAATCACACTTGAAGATGATATTGATATTTCCAGAGGCGATATGATTGTGAAAGAAAACGACACACCCACAGTATCAAATGAAATTGATCTAATGGTGTGCTGGCTTTCTGAAAAACCTTTAGTGCCTGGAAGTAAATATGCCATTAAACACACTACGGCTGATGCCCGATGTGTAATTAAAGATATCGCATTTAAACTCGACATTTCTACCCTCGGCCACGACGAAACGAGCAAACAAATTGGACTCAATGAGATCGCCAGAATTTCGATCAAAACGACCAAAAATCTGGTGTATGATGCCTACCATAAAAATAGGATAACAGGAAGCCTGATCTTAATTGACGAAGCAACAAACGTAACTGTTGGAGCCGGAATGATAATTGGTTAAAATAATTTTCAAGCATAAAAAAAGCACCGAAACAATAGTTTTGGTGCTTTTTTGTACCCCGGACGGGATTCGAACCCATGACCTACGGCTTAGAAGGCCGTTGCTCTATCCAGCTGAGCTACCGAGGCATCCTTTTAAGCGGTTGCAAAGATATAAAAATTAGCATAGCTGCCGCCTTCTGGTTCAAAAAAATAATATAGAAACCGACAATACTTTGCAAACGATATACACTTATCAGTTTCACAAAGATTTTTACATGAGTTCTATTCTGTTTTTACTGCAAATAGTCTTCATTTCGTCAGGCCAAATGCTCGATTGAATTTCACCAATATGCGCTTTTCTCAAGAAATACATACATAAACGCGACTGACCGATACCTCCACCAATCGACAATGGAAGTTCTCCATTTAAAAGTCGTTTATGCCAATATAAATCTTTACGATTTTCAGTACCTGTAATTTCAAGCTGTTTTAAAAGAGCTTCCCGATCAACACGAATACCCATAGACGATAACTCCAGCGAAGTTTCCAATACCGGATTCCAAACCAAAATATCACCATTCAGACCTTTTCGATTTTTGAATGTTGGAGTAGTCCAGTCATCGTAATCAGGTGCACGTCCATCATGTTTTTCACCACCAGGAAGTTCTCCGCCAATTCCAATAATAAACACGGCTCCATATTTTTTTGCAATTTCATGTTCACGTTCTTTGGACGATAAAGTTGGATACATTTCTTCCAGCTCTTCCGCATGAACAAATGCAATTTGCTCTGGCAAAATTGGCTTTATCTGAGGAAAATTTTCGGAAACTATAAATTCAGTCCGTAGCAAAACAGAATAAATCTCTGTTACAATCTTCTTCAGAAAATCAAGATTACGTTCCTCTTTGGAAACGACACGTTCCCAATCCCACTGGTCAACATACAACGAATGAATATTCGACAATTCTTCATCCGGACGAATTGCATTCATATCGGTATACAGACCATAACCTTGATCAATCTTCAGATCTGCCAAAGTCATACGTTTCCATTTAGCTAACGAATGAACAACTTCTGCCTTATTATCACCTAATTCTTTTACCGGGAAAGATACAGGACGTTCAATACCATTTAAATCATCATTAATTCCAGTGCCTTTCATTACAAACAAAGGAGCTGTAACACGACGTAAACGCAAAGCAGCAGCAAGATCTTGCTGAAAACTATCTTTTACTAATTTGATAGCTTTCTCAGTCTGGTTCACATCCAACAAAGACTGATAGTTTTGGGGGATAACTAATTTCATTGGTTCTTATTTTAGTTTACAAATTCTTAATTTACAAAAAAATCAAAAAATCGCATAAAAGTAGCAACTAGCTAAACATTTTGAAGATTTTTTGATCTTTTTTATATCCTTTTTATAGTTTTCATTGACTTTCTGAAAGATTTTAGGTTGAAATCAAAAAAATCGGGAAAAATAAACTACAATATCTGAATATGCATAACGATTCAGGAATATCTATTCCCTATTTTTGCTCAAGTTTATGCTGAAAAATTTACCTCATAATGCGCCTCAGTTATACCTGATCAAAATTGCCAAATGGTTTAATATGGTAATGCCAATCGTTGTTCTGTTTTATCAGGAGAACGGATTAACTATGTCGCAAATTTTCCTTTTAAAATCTATATATTCCATTGCGATGGTGTCAACTGAATTACCTTCAGGTTATCTGGCTGATGTCTGGGGATGCCGAAAAACACTTCTATTCGGGGCAATAATGGGTACCATTGGCATTGCGATTTACACAATATCTCATGATTTCATTAGCTTTTGTATTGCAGAAACTATTCTTGGAGTCGGATTTAGTTTTGTTTCAGGAGCCGACTCGGCCATGTTATATGATTCATTGAAAGCACAAAACCGGGAGACAGAATACATCAAACATGAAGGACGAATCACCTCCGCCGGCAACTTTGCAGAAGCTTTCGCAGGAGTCGTGGGTGGATTACTGGCAGGAATCAGTTTACGAACCCCATACTATTTTCAGGTAGCTGTTGCAGCAATTGGCATCCCTGCTGCATTCTTCTTAAAAGAACCGCAACATGTTCAGGACAAAGTAAAATTGAAAATGAGAGAGATTTTGTCCATTGTAAAGCAAACATACGAACAAGCAGAAATGCGAAGTGCCATTCTGATTTCATCCATCACAGGAGCGGCCACGTTAACTTATGCCTGGTTTGTCCAACCTTATTTTCAGGAAGTCGGAATACCCGTTTCTGCATTTGGCATACTATGGACGATGCTAAACCTGTCTACAGGTGTTTTCTCCATGTATTCGTACCGGATTGAACACCTTTTAGGAAAAAGAAATACCTTACTACTAATCGTAATTTTTCTATCGCTCGGTTTTATTCTGACATCAATTGAAGTCAATATGGCTGGAATTGCCATACTATTTGGTTTCTATGCAACACGAGGAATAGCAACACCTGTTTTAAAAGACTACATCAATCAGCATACAGATTCAAATGTTAGAGCAACCATTTTATCTATTCGGAATGTTGAAATCCGGATCATCTTCGCAGCCATCGGCCCTATTGTTGGATATCTAACTGATAAGTTTAGCTTGCAAACAGGACTATTAGCAACCGGAATTGCATATTTTATTGGAGCCATGCTAAGCATCTTGCCATTTCTACGGAAGAAAACCCCGGGAATTTAAAAATTGAATTGGACTCAGATCTGAGATATTCCAGAGTCTGAGTCCAATTCACTATCTGTTTATTTGAAGAACTTTTTTAGTTCATTTCCAAGCTTCTTTACCGAGCTTTTTATTTCTTCTGAAGATGCTTTTTTCACTTCCAGTTCTATCTGTTTACGAGCTTTACTTAAATCGATTGAGACTTCAGGCTTGGTAATTGCTCCTTTCAAAATTACCGATGCTTCTACCGTTTTAATATTCTGCGATCCGGGTAAAATCCCCAAACCTTTATTAATATCAGAACCTAAATCATCGCGATTTACGACAAAATCCATATTCAGATTAATGATTCTGGCAGCAGACAAAGTTCCGGATACCGTAGTTTGCTGACCGGCAATTGAGGTTTTAAAGGGGTTCAAGGTCAACTCACCGTTTTCAAACTGAAACTTAGCCGTAAAATCTTCGACTGAAACATTTTTCAGTTTCTCCTTTTTAATTACCCCCTTGATTTGCTCAAAAACCGGAGCATTAACAATCATTAAATTCTGCGTATTGAATACACCTAAACCATTTAAACTGGTTGGCACAATGTCCATTTTTTCATTCATTGCACCGGAAATATTAAACTGAGTAGAGAACGTTCCCTGACTCATTGCCGCAATAGGAACATACCGCCGGAAAGTACTTAACGATTGATAAGCTGAAGGCAAGTCCATTTTCTCCATATTTAATTTAAAATCAAACCGTGGCTTATTTTCTTTGTTGCTGGTATATGAACCATTAATACCTAATTTTCCTTTTAGCATTTCCATCGAAAGGTTTGACAGTTCAATGCGACGGTCTTTCACATTAATCTGACCATTAATATTGGTTATTGGCATCTTGTCATAAACAGCACGCTGAATGGCCGACACAAAGCTTAAATCGAGCTTCTCGGGAACCTGAAATGCAACTACAGAATCAGACGATGCAACAGTTGTTGATTTTGTTGCTGTTCCTTTCGATAAAGCTTTGGTCGGTTTCTGAATATTCGAAAGCTCCGAAAAATCCATGTACGTCGATTTCAAGCTTAAATTCCCTTTTAGCACCTCCTTTTTGAAAAAATAAGCCAGATAATTACGAACATCACCACGTAACGCAAAATCACTTTGCCCAATTTTACCATCAAATTTGGTAATACTAATCTGCTGAGTTGTAGCCGTTAATTGTCCTAAACTTATCACTACCGGTTTGGTCAATTGCTTGCTTTCCAATTTGAAATTCTGAATCGTAGCTTCCCCCTTGGATTTAAACTTTTCGTATTCTTTTTTTTCAATTGAAGACATTCGACCTGACAGCTGTAACTGGGCAGTCAGTTGCCCGGAAATATCAAAGCTATCAAGAGGAATGGCCTGTTTTAACGAAGCAAAATCAATCTTTCCTGAGAATGCCGCATCAATATTCGGATCAGTCATCATTTCACTAAGCGATAACTGTAAATCAACCGGATTGTTTCGAACCGAAGCATGAGCTTTTTCAACTTTCACATTCAGCAAATTCAAATCGCCTTCTGGTTTTGCAATTTCAGCCGACACCTGAATATTCTGCACACTTTCCGGAAGATTCTGATACTTAAAACTGGCATTATTGACCGCTAAAAGCACATTAATAGCCGGATAGATCTCTTTATAGTAAACTCCCTTTACCGAGCCCTTAAACTCAGCAGAACCATCAATTTTAGCCTTCTCAATATATTTCTGATAAGAAGTAGGAACCAGTGCTAAAATGGTAGCAAAATCGCTTTTTTCACTTCGAAAAGCTAAATCGAAATGCATACTATCATTTGGCATTGAAAACGAACCATCAATGTCTAATGGTAATTGATTAACCAACAATTTAGTCTGACCAAAGGTAAAGTTCATTTTATCGTAATCAACTTTCAACAAGGTGGATGCTTTCAATCTGGTATTTGAAATATACTTCACTGAATCGTATTCAAAAATGAACTCATCAGCATCGGCTGTCAAATCAAATGAGGTAACAGTGCCAGCTATATCTCCGGATGATTTTAATGTTGTTTTCTTCAGCTGTACCATCATTGGCATCGACTGATCCAGGTATAGCATATTCAGATTGTTAAGCTGAATATCCATTAACTTCATACTGAAAGATTTTTTAGAATCCGAAGTTTGATTTACAACTTTTCCCTCTGAAACATTAGCCGTTTTTATAACATTCCAATTGGCAGCACCTTTTTTATTGACAATCAAACAGATTTTAGGATCATTAATCGTCAAACTTTTTAGTTCAAGACCTTTTCCGATAATCATATCCATTAACGAAATTGTTGTTGAAATAGATTTAGCAGAAAAAAGAGTATCCTGAGCAAATTCCTTAACACCAACGACGCTCAGCTTCAAGAGTTTCATTTCGATCTTTGGAAACTGAGAAAACACAGAAACCTGAAAATCGTTAAAATTAACGTTTGCATTTATCTGAGCATTTAAAGTTGTTTTTACTTTCGTAAGCAGGCTATCCTTATAGATGAACGGAAGGATAGCTAATACTCCTATACACAAGAAAAGAATGCCGGCAACAATGATTAGTTTACGTTTCATTTTGATGCTGTTTTTCTGTTAAAATATAAGACCGTAGTAAGTTTAATGCAGTTTGTGTTGATCGTATGATCGTACGTTCCCGATTGTGTTTAAATGTAAATTTTTCACTTATAACACCTCGTGAGCCGGCAACAGCAATCCAAACTGTACCAACCGGCTTTTCATCTGATCCGCCATCAGGACCAGCTATTCCGGTAGTAGAAATCGAATAATCTGTATCTAAAACCGCACGAGCTCCAACGGCCATAGCTTCAGCAACCGGCTGGCTAACGGCACCAAATTCATTAAGCATATCTAAAGGAACATTTAACAACTTATTCTTAATCTCGTTGGAATAAGCGACTACAGAACCTTTAAAATAAGCTGAAGAACCCGGGTTCAAAGTAATAGAATGAGCTATATTTCCTCCGGTGCAGCTTTCAGCAACTGAAACCGTTTTCGATGATTCGACTAACAAACGTCCAATAACCAAAGCCAGATTATCATCGTCGTATCCGAAAATATAATCTGAAATAAGTTTTCGTAATTCTTCAACCTGCCCGGAAACTTCAGACTGCAATAATTGACGATCGGCCCCATAAGCGCTAAGCCGCAAACGCACCATTAATGGGCTTGGAAGATAAGCAAGCTTAATATGAGCAGGCAAAGCAATCTCCCACTTTTCAATCTTTTCAGCCAGCATCGATTCCGCTATTCCAGTCGTTAAAACATTTTTATGAACAATACATTGCGTAATTCCCATTTTATCCAGACGAGGAAACACTTCCTCGGTCATGATAGCTTCCATCTCGAACGGCACACCAGGCATCGAGACAAAGATGGTACTATTCCGTTCAAACCACATTCCGGATGCGGTTCCAACCGAATTGTGCAATACATTACAAGCAGCAGGCAGCATCGCCTGATCTTGATTTAAAGTGTTAACAATCACATTTCGTGAACTTAATAACAAACGCACATGTTCCAGAACCTCAGGATAAAAAACCAAGCTGGTATTAAAATATTCACACAAAACGTTTTTCGTAATATCATCTTTCGTTGGCCCCAATCCACCTGTAATCAAAACTAAATCAACATTTTTCTCAGCTTCTTCAAGCGCATAAATGATATGATCACGATTATCATGAATAGAGGTTATCTGATAAACTTCAATCCCATGTAAATTGAGTTGTTGCCCCAGCCATGCAGAATTAGTATCAACAATCTGTCCTATAAGAATCTCATCACCAATGGTTATTATTTCAGCTTTCATTGTATTACAGTTTAATCAATCAATTTTAGAGGAATTCAATGCATTTAAACGTTGTAAGAGTGTTGGATGTGAATAATGAAAAAACACGTAAGCAGGATGAGGACGTAAGTTACTAAGATTTGTTACTGAAAGCTTGATTAATGCAGATGATAACTCTTTTGCATCAAAATGTTCAGCAGCAAAAGCATCAGCCTGATATTCATTTTTTCGGGATAGCATATTCATCAACAACCCGGAGATTGTAGAAATTGGGGAATATAGAATACCAAAAGCAATCAAGCCTATATGAAAACTAGGAGCTTCAACACCCAAAGCCGCAGAAAGAGAAGAACTACCTACAAAAAGCGAAAAAAGAAATAAAACAAAACCTGTTTGAAGAATACCAAGCAATAAACTCCAAACTACATGATTCTTCTTATAATGACCAATTTCATGAGCAAGAACAGCAACCAGTTCTGTTGTTGTCAAATCATTGATCAACGTATCATACAAAACAATCCTTTTTTTTGCACCTAAACCGGTAAAATAAGCATTCGCTTTAGTCGAACGTTTCGATCCATCGATCACGTAAATCGCATCAAGCTTATAACCGACTTTCCGGGCAAAATTTTCAATTGCGGTTTTAAGTTCCCCTTCCGGAAGTGGGGTTTGCTTATTAAACAATGGGACGATCAAATTGGAATAGAACAATACCATGAATAAGGAAAACCCACTAACAACAAGCCAAGCATAAATCCAGAAACTGGATGATGCAAGCTCATACAGGTAAATAATTAGTGAAAGGATACCGCCACCTAAAAATGCACCAAGTAACCATCCTTTTAGTTTATCGAACACGAAAAGCTTTGGAGTAGTTTTATTAAAGCCAAACTTCTCTTCAATCACAAAAGTTCCATAAATCTGAAAAGGTAAATTAAGCACATCGGATGCCAGCACTATAATTCCAAAGAAAGTCAAAGCAGCAAAAATCGGATTTGCAGATACTGCTAAAGAAACTGAATTCACAAAGGCGAATCCACCGAACAGAACCATCATGATAACCAATAAAAAATTAAAGGAGGAATCAATCATCGAAAAATAGTGATTACTCTTCTCGTAAGCTTGTTGTTGTGAGTATTTATTTTCATCATAAAAGCCCGTTAGTTCTTCCGGTAGTTTATCTGACCACTGGGTTGAATTCAGGTGTTCCAGAAAACGTTCTATAAGAAAATCGGCAATAAGAAGGCCAACAATAAGGTAAAACAATATTTGATACATATATTTTAAAATTATAAAAACCAAAGTTAATAAATGTCCGTAACGCTAGTAATAAAAAAGAAACCGGGAAAATCATTTCATCAATGTTCTTCCCGGTTTTATCTTTTTGTGTTTGTACTACCTATATTCGGACCGTTACTTTGGCATTTCCAGCCCGAGGCATAGCACGAAGTATTGCTTTTGCCTCATTTTCCGGAATACTAATTAAAATCTCAGGTTTATAAGTTGGTTTTTGGAATTTTATTACTTGTTGAAATGAGTTCAATACATTATCCATGGTACGTTGAAATTCAAATCCCTTACCAAATTTATATTTCGCCTGTGATTCGGCAACAGAATCAATACCTTGAATATTCAACTCAAAATCGCGATCGAGCTTTACTGTCCAAAATACGTTCTCATCCAAAAGCGAATCTTTTTTAGCAGCTGCAATCGCAGCAGCTGCAGCAGCAATCGTATCTTTAGGAGCTTGTACAACTTTTAATGGATTTTTTTCAATAGTCGATTCATATTTTAGAACAGTCAAAGGACTTCCAAACATTGAAAAATATACATTCCCATCCATTTTCTTAAAAAGTCCTGAGATTTTATAATCACGAATCTTTGATTTCATGACAGCAACACCTTTCAGTTCCAATTGTACAAGATGTTTTTCCAAATCAATAGACAAACCTATAGAATCACTGGAGGCCATCTCTAAACGAGACTCAATCCAAGCTTTTTCCTTCATTAAATCAATCAATGATGGATCCACTACCGCAGTCCCAGCAGCTTTACTTAAAGCAACCTCCATGTGATCACGAACAGTACTAATCGACAAATAGGCATAAACAGTAGTAAAAGCTAAAATAATCAAAGAAAAAATGATCACAAAAACTTTAGCACTGGTGCGTTTTTTTACAAAAAGACTATCGAAGTCTTCAACTGAATTTTCTTTCATACTAATAGATATAAACTTTTGAACCCACTTCCATTGCCTTATATACAGCTTCCAAATCATCATCGAGAAGACGAATACATCCATGAGTTACACTCATACCCATACGTCTTTTATAAATAGTACCATGAATCATAAATCCATCGCCAATTTCTAATTTATATGCACCAAGAGTCCCCGTCTCCCACCGCGAAGGATCGTTGGGTGAAGGTATTGGCATTCCATCTTCAATATATGCCCAATCAGGCTTCTTCCATACCGGATTAGGTTGTTTTCTCAAAACCTTGCGCACCCCGAATGGAGTATGAAAAACATGTTCATAATTCCTTTCTGCTGAAACCAAACGTTCGTTTTTCCCAGTCGAGCACAATCCTTGACGAATTAATCCAGTACCCTTATACAAAAAGAAATGATTGTCTGAAGTATTTACAACCATATAAGCACCAGTTGGAGTATATTTATCCAATTGATCCTGAAGTTTAGTAATCTCACTTTCAAGTGACTCTCTATTCACACTTGTAGACGTAGCATCAGAACTACCAGAAAACCGGGGTAGTACAAATGAAGAATCCTGAAGAGCAGGAATAGCAAAAAGCACCATAGAAACGAAGAAAATGGCTCCAACAACAATTGTAGCCAGACAAATAAAAAAAGTTCGAATCATAGACTTAGTATTATTAAGATCAGTTTTTCAATAACAAAATATAAACCGCTAACAAAATATTACACAAAAATATTAAAAATTCGCTCCTCCAGTAATAACCGAAAGCGGTTGAAGTGACCCAACAATAGTCACTCTTGTTCCTGGACCAACGTAACGGCACAAATCATCAATATCCCTATCGCGCAATCCAACACAGCCAACGGTCCAGTCAAAGCCGCGTCCGCCTCCGCCATGAATTTCTATCAAATTACCAATGCCCGAGCCTCGAGAAATTAATCCCTGTTTCTTACTCATCGCAAAGTTTCTACGATCTTCAGCATTCGGATAATCAATAAGTAAGGCTTTGTGATAAGCAGAATTACCATGTTTTTCACTAGTTACATGATAATTACCCTCTGGCGTTGCCCGATCTCCTGCACATACTTTATGAGCCATCCAATTGGGACCAAATTCAACATCATAACTCCGAAAAACTTTTCCAGATTGATAAACATACAAAACATGGGCTACTTTATCAACAAGAATAACTTTTCCGCCTCCTCTGGATGCTGCTATTGCTCCATCAGCCAAACTTCTCCAGCGGGAATAACCATCGAAATAATCTCGAAGCATCTTTCCTGCAGCAGTATTCGCATGATTAACGTAAATCTCAGCTTTTTTAAATAAAACCTGTGCATCTTTAAGTTTACCTGCTTGATAAGCAATTTTTGATTCGCTTAAAAACATTTTTGATTTATTATGCGCATCAAAAACTGATTTAGGTAATGGTAAATTCTTAAATAACTTATTGTAAAGTTCAATCTTCCTATCTAACTCTGAAGACGACGATTCAACATCCTTACTTAAATTAGCTGCCTTTTTTATTGATTCTTCCTTAGCTTCATCCGACAATTTTCTTGATTTCCGAGCAAAAGTGATAGCACCTGTATAATCACGAAAAAGAATAAACCGGTTATTCTCCTGAGACCAACGTCTCATTGCAGATTCATATAGCTTAAGGGATTCTTTATAATCTTTATCAGAATATACATCTGCTTCTGCTTCTTTTGCTTCAGACAAAGCTAAACGAGCTAGCCTTAAATCTTCTGTTGGCATTTCTTTTTGTGATACAATAATCACACAGACAGTAACAACAACAAAAAAAACAGCGAACAACAAAATAGCAAACAGCTTGATTTTCTTCTTTTTACTTGAAATCATTATGTTGATATTAAAAAAATACCCGGGGGAAAAGCCCCGGGTATTTAAATTACTAACTCCTAGGAGTTATTATTTTTTTCCACCTTTTTTAGCGATAGCTTCTTCCAATTCAGCTTTGATAGAAGTAGCTTTTTCTTTAGCAGCTTTGATTTTGTTGTTAGAACCAATCAAATCGCCATTAGCTAAAAGAGCTTCAACTTCAGTAACAGTTGTTTCAGCAACAGCTACATCACTTTTGATAGCTTCTAAAGCTTCTCTACCTTCTTTACCTTTTGGAGCTTTTGCGATTAAAGCTTTGTTTTCATCAACCAAAGTTTTAACTTCACCAATCATAGCTTCAGTTTCAGCTTTTAATTCAACTTTACGAGCTTCTGATTTAGCTTTTGTGTCAACAGCTGCCTGGCTAACCCATGCTAAAGTAGCTTTAGATTTTGAATAGTTAGGGAACCATTTTGCTTTAGCAACTTCAACTTTTTCGTTAGCTGATTTCATTGAATCAACTAAAGCCTGATAAGCTTCTGGAACATACAAGTCAGCACCAGCATCTTTAACTTCAGCGATAGCTGCAGTAGCTGCATCGATTTCTGCTTGAGGAACTTTCTGACAAGAACTAAATAACACTGTTACTCCCATTGCTGCAATAGCAATCATTAATTTACTTTTCATACTCAATTTTTAATTTTGGTTTTCTCTAAATAATATAACTAAAAAACTTCTATAATTTTCTATTTTTACAGCCTGAAATCAAGTGTTAAACTTTCATTCAAAACTTTCAAATTTACAATTGTGACGGAGGTTTTCGAAGAAGTAACACAACTTTAAATGTTTTTTTATTTATTTTTTTGAGTTTTCTCATTTTCAAGACTATTTAATGGCATTAAAAATTAAATATCAGCACAAATCAGATGAAGAAATTGTTCATTTACTGATGGATGCCGGTAATCAGGAATTATTTGAAGTACTCTATTCCCGATATTTTAAAAAAGTAAAAGATAAATGCTTCAGCTTCTTAAAAGACAGCAAACTATCGGAGGAATTTGCAAACGACATATTAACTAAAGCATATGAAAAGATCCCGGGATTCAAAGGAAACTCATCATTCTCTTCCTGGCTTTATTCAATTACCTACAATTATTGTATCGATTACCTAAGAGTCAAAAAGAAGCTTCATTATCCTAATTGGAATAGTAGCAACGAAATTCCTGAAATCATCGACGAATCAGAAACAGATCTGGAAGAAGTTAGTTACGAAAATCTGCTTACCATTCTTGAATTGATACATCCTGAAGAAAAAGTACTATTATTAATGAAATATCAGGATAACTTGCCAATTAAACAAATTGCAAAAACATTGCGAATTAGTGAGGATGCAGTAAAAATGAGACTCAAAAGAGCAAGAACTCGTGTTATATATATGTATAGTCAGAAATTTGACGACAATAATTAAATCCTGATCTGGAGCGTTACTATTTGTATTAGTTAACGTCTATATTCAAAAGGTTTAGATTCTTTATTTACAATCCATCAAGCCTTTAGTACAACCAACCTAAACTTGAAATAAAGTAATACTCATGAAAAACATTTTAAGTAAATTATTTAAATTTTCAACCATATCTTTACCTACACCTGTAAAGGATTCCTTTCAGACAAACTTTGGGGAATCTATAAATGTAGAATGGCTTCAAAATGATGATTTTTATGAGGCAATATTTTATTATACTGAAATTGAATACATTGCCCGCTTTGATTCTTTAGGAAAGCTTATCAATCTAAAGAAAAACTTACCAATCAATGCAATTCCGGAGCACATAAAGGAAAAAGCTGCAGAACACGGTGAATTAATGAATGTAATTGAAATTAGCGAAACTGAAATTGTAGGTTACGAATTAATTATTCGAGACGAAGCCCTTATTCGTTATTCGTTATTATTAAATGAAAAGGGTGGGCTGATCCAAAAAAGCAAACTCTAAAATTAATCTACAACTCCTTTTCAAATCATTCATCAAGTAACCATCAAATAATAAAACACTTAATAAAGTCTATTCTCCAGAGAGAAGCAAAAGTCATAACAAGATCAAAAAATAAACAGCAAAAATCGAGTTTACTATTGCACAATTAAAAAATTAAGTGCTATATTTGCAGCCGCAAAAAGATACACGGTGGTTGTAGCTCAGTTGGTTAGAGCACTGGATTGTGGTTCCAGGGGTCGTGGGTTCAACCCCCATCATCCACCCTACATTAAAAAGCTGAATTCGAAAGAATTCAGCTTTTTTTATGCCATAAAAAATACCCGAACGGTTGGTTCGAGTATTTTTGTGGAGCTGGCGGGAATACACTACGAATACACCACTAGCTTAAAATCAAGAACTTACACCACAAAACAAGCAATTTTTGACTGTATTCTTTATTTTAATTCTCTGCTTTCCTTAAATCTGTATAGCTAATTTCCTTCAGAGCGCCGTTCCCTACCTTTACAATACAGGTTTTTCGGTCTTTAAAGCCGGTAATTTCTCCGTTCGAAAACTTTTCTTTATTCAGAATAGAATTTTTAATTAAGACTTTATCACCAATCCGGAAACCTTCGACATTGGCCGATTCTTTCACACCCCACACATCGCCAACAATAGCCCAATCTTTCCCATCGGTATAAAGCTTTGCATTTTTTAGGAATTCGCCTCCTGGCACATTAATTACCGTGTTATTTACAGCTTGGTCGATCGTTGCAGACTTGTTCTTTCTGAAGTTGCTTTTTGAATCATCAGTACCGGTTTTAATCAAAACATAGTCCGTTTTACTGTCAACGTTTCGACTCGAAATCATATTAATATCACCGACCATTTTTATCGATGAACAAGCCCCAACAGTTAGGGCAATAGCAATAATTAGAAGTAAGTTTTTCATCAATTTTAGTTTTAGTTATTTTTTTATCAGCAAGTCTCTATAGAAATCAATTTCTTTATTTTTTTCAAGAATTATTTTTTTTAGCAATTCATTCTCATTTTTAAGAATAAGCAATTCTGTTTTCTCTTTTTTATTTAAAGAAATATATCCTTCCTTATGATCTTCGACTGTCGGAATATTTTCCTTAGAATCTATATCTGACATATTTAAATAATTTTCTTGTCGAGATTTTAACATTCCTCCATTCCCTGTAAGAAGCCAATCTCCCGAATATTTAGGTAGTTCGTTCAGTATTTTAGATAAGACAGATCCTCCCGTATCAGTCTGGTTTTTAACACACTTTGCTATTACTCCCTCTGAAACACCTATTTTCATTTCAAAAGCTCGCGTACTAATCATCTCATTCTTAATGATTCGATCAATTCTAATTGGAATATTTTCCATAGTTGGAATATTTTACGTGTTTTTATTTTGAATTTGGAAAATTATCCATATAATTGTAGTCATTATTCACCACAAAATTAACACTATTAAAAATGGAAAAACAACTTATTGATGATTTAAAAAAAATGTTGCCTCGTGGATCATTTAAGATCATTGAAAAAATGCTTAAAAAAAGGTATTCACACCGAACGATTGAAGCAATGTTTAGAACGAAAAGGACAATGTCCCCAGTAGTTTTTGAATGTGGAAAAAAATTAGTTCAAACCATTAACCCACCGACCAATGAACCTACAATCTAGTATCACAGCCATGATTATTGCCGCGTGTATATTTTCAGCTAGTTCAGGTATTTATTTATACCTCAAATATCAAAGGAATCTATCAACGTTTCGCGCAAATCTTCGCCCGGGTGATTTATGCCGGGTACGCACAAGCTCAGGAATGAGACGCGCCAGAATTATGAAGCGCGACACAACACAGTCTTACATTACGCTCGACATTGATTTAAAGCGGCCTCTTATAACCCCATCAACAAACATTTTCCAACCATGACACACTTTATCACTAGTGATGAACAGATTGGCCGTGTTGTTCGAACGGAAGTTAAAAAGGTGCTTCAGGAGAATGAAAAGAAGCCTAACCCTGAATATTTACATACAATTGCTGAAACGGGGAAACTTCTGGGGAAAAGCTATACAACCATTTGCCGAATGATTGACCAACAACGAATCACTGCGACCGTTGACGGGAAATATATTTCACAGCGAGCAATTGATATTTATCTCGACGGAAAATGAACTACTGGCAAACATACCGCCCTTGGTTAATCCGGTTATTGAACGAAAGGATTTATTTATCAAGTGGTGGATTTTGCCCCGAACTACTTAAAACAGCGGTTACTCTAAAAACGCTGATTGAAAACAACGGTTACAGAAACAACGCGAAACTTTCAAGTTTCATACTCCGGAAACAACACGAAATAATTATTCTAATTCCTTCAAATAAAGCACATGAAAAACAGCTACATTTTTTTAAAATGGCTTTACAACAGGCGGAAAGCATCATCGGTGAAAATACCTAAAGGTGGATGTGCAATAGTTTTTCCGAATATGGAAAGCTATTCCAAAATTATCGACGGGCTTGCTGACGCTGACACATTCACAGGGTTAAACTACTCGAACGTTTTAACTGATTACCACACACAAATTATTAAAAACTAACATCATGGCTAAAAAATATTCACTTAAAAAACTCTTAGAACAAGCTCAGAAAGTTTTAACGGAAAATAAGTTTGAAATTAAAAACGGGGTTTTATCAATTAGTGGTTCTATTGATATGGATCCGGAAAATTCTACAACTAATGGATTTGATGTAAGATATTCGAATGATCCGAATTATAATTTACACGAATCCGAAAGGATTGCAATTTACGCTTATGGGAGAACACCAGACATATTATTGAAACGGTTTTCTGACAAAATTTTAGATTTTCAAGGTGTTGAGATTCCAAAAGAGAAATCCGAAACTTTTGATGTTGAAATAGAATTATCATGACCGCGCTCGAACAAATTAACTCCATTGAGCGCAAACTACATGCAGCCAAAGGCAGTGTTAAAGCTCTCAAAAATAAACGATGGATTGATCTGAACTACAAAGGAACGCCTACCCCGTCGGATGAAATTGAACAGACGGAACGCGAAATTACCGAACACCGCAAAGCATTAATACAACTTTACCAAACGATTTAACCCTGAATATTATGACACCAATTTCAATATTTCAAGAAAATTCAAAAGAACAGCCATTTATAAGAGTAAATGCAGCAAGCCTGACAATAAATTTCGCTGGATGTAATTTAATTACTAAAGTGACTAAAGGTGAGGTATATATTTCATTTCTTACTGATGATAAATTTCCAAATAAACTATTTCTTGTTTGTAATGATAATAACAATGGTTATTGTTTTTATAAAACATTGAGGTCTGGGCTTTCAATTTCAAGTAAAGACCTTCCAAAATTCTTTTATGATTTTTTTAAACTGAAAGCTGGATTTTCACACCATGACAACCCCACAATTTTAATAGAGCCTGAAACCTCAGTCGATAATATCGAGGCATTTCCATTATCAGTTTTAAAAAATAACAATTAGCAATGTTCTACAAACCGCCTACATCGCCCGTGTTTTGGGTTCCTATTCCAGACACCGGCCAAAGCCGAATGGATTTGATTGCTTGGCACATTCTTCCCGGGTTGAAGCCTACGACGATGGAGCTAACCGATCCGGAAACAAAAGAACCCTATTCCGTTGAAATACTCGACTATCATGGAGCCTACGACATCGATAATCTTCCGGGGTGGATTGCCCGCGAAATAATCAATAAAGATGCAACCGGTCGGTTATTATCAGCCTTGCTAAAACAAAGAGTTCCCGAATTTAGAAACTGTAAAAAAGTACTGTTCTATGAAGTTAACCCGCTAACCAATGGCTAAGAAAAATAATACAAAATCAACGATACCAATAGAATTGATTCCTATTGATCCACAAAAGGAAATGAATTCGATAACTGAAAAATTTTCGAAGGCCGGGGCGAAATCTGGGAAGAAATTAAAAGCCGAACCGGTCGCCGCTGAAATTTCATATTTCGACCGCCGAATCCGTCAGGAGCTGGGCATTTCCGACGGACAAAACCGCATTCGCCTAAAGTTTTACGAACTCGAAAGCAATACCACAAAAGAGGTTGAATATCCGATTTTTGCCGCCGATGATGATGATAATATCAAAATTACACCTTTCACCATCGACCGCCATTTAATCGAATACGATAACCAACAGGCAACGCCCGAAAAGCCAAACGTAAACAATAGCCGCCGGAAAAACTTCTTTATAACCAGGTTAAAAACGCCACAGGAATACACCGACAAAGAAGGAAATAAGCAGCTTAAAAAATACGACATCCCGAAAGGAGCCGGAACATATCCGTTTTTTAGTCCGGCACTTTGCGATAAGTTCGAGCGCAAAACCAAAATTAAAACCTTGACCCTCACAGAGGGCTACTTTAAAGCCGCCAAAGGTTCAATATCTGGTTTAGACATCGTTGGTCTATCTTCGATAACACACTATAAGCAAAAGGACACGGATACTATGTATTCAGACATTCTGAGAATAATAACAGATTGTCAGGTCGAAAATATCATAGTGCTTTACGATGGCGACGCTCGCGACTTATCACTATCTCACCTCGATAAAAAAAAGGATTTACGCCGCCGCCCATCTGGATTTATTAACTCAGCGCGGGCTGTTCGCGAACTTTTGAAAGATTGCAATATTGATATTTATTTCGCTTGTGTAAAATCGGAAGAAATAGAAGGAAAACCGAAGGGTTTAGACGATTTATATTGTGCTTTACCCGACGAAACCGCAAACATAACAGCCGACTTATTAGCTCTGAGCCGTCCGGCTAATTACTTTCACCGGCTGAATATTCGTGTTGACGTTGGGAAATTGTATAAATTCTTTTGCCTCGATACAATCGAAAATTTCTACACGCTACACCAGCCAGTAATCGGAAACCGCGAATTTATTTACAACGGAACAACCTACAATTATAATTCAACTAAAGGAACGTGTGACGTTGTTATCCCGAAAGCTGCAACCGATTACTTCAGAGTTGGCGACGATTATTACAAATTTGTAATGATCCCGAATAAGTACCAACAGAATGAACGTAAGTTTATCAGGCGTTTAAAAACGACAATTACCGACGACCACGGGAAAGGATTTACCCAGTTTATTGCAAAGTACGAGGCTTTTTGTAACGTTCCCGATCATGTTAATTTCCAGCAAGTTTTTAATAACTGTTTTAACGTTTACGCACCATTCGAACACGATCCGGAAGAAGGAGAATGTAATTCTATCTTAGAATTCGTTCGTCATATTTTCGGTGACCATTACGAATATGGTTTAGATTACATTCAGTTATTGTATCAGCGGCCTACTCAAATATTGCCAATTCTCTGTTTAGTTTCAAAGCAGAATAAAACAGGAAAATCAACATTTATCAAGCTCCTGAAAGCGATTTTTACACAGAATTGTACAATCGTTGGTAACGATGATTTAGGAAACGATTTTAACGGCTTTTGGGCTACAAAACTGATAGTTGCATGCGAAGAATCGTTTATTGAAAAGAAATCGATTGTTGAGAAGCTGAAAGCCCTTTCTACGTCGGATAAGATGAACATGAACAAAAAGGGAAAAGACCAGGAGGAAATTGATTTTTTCGCAAAATTCATACTTGCATCAAACAACGAGGACACATTTATTTTTGCTTCGCGCGATGATGTTCGCTATTGGGTTCGTCAGGTTCCGGTATTCTCCGGAAAAGAAAAGGTAAACCTATTGCGCGAAATGATAGACGAAATACCCGCCTTTCTCGACTTCCTAAATAAAAGGCAGATGCACACCCAGAATCTGACCCGTATGTGGTTCGATGAAAAGTTGCTCAAAACTGAAGCTTTAGAAAAGCTTATCCATAACAGCCGCCCCGGACTTGAAAAAGAAATCTATGAAATACTGAAAACGATCTTTATCGAATTCGGCGAATCAGAAATTTTAATGACTATGAAAAATGCCAACGATATGATTTTAAAAAAGCAGGACACATCATATCTAAGCAAAATTTTCAACGATAATTTTCGGGTCAAACCATACACCGACCACGAAGGAAAGCAAGTAGTTAAATCATACTCGATTCCATCCTGGGGAACTGACGCAAACGGAGGTGTTCAACGGTCAGAACATAAATATGTTGGTCGCCCGTATGTATTCAAAGTCGAACATATTTTAGATAAAACCGACCTCGATCTATGGTATGATTTACACGGGAAACCTACCCGCGAGCCAGCCGAACCGGCTAAACCCGATGCCGTTCAAATCACACTCGAACAGGCCATACAACAGGCGGAGAAAGAAAACGCCGAATTTGCACATATACCAGGAACCGATATTCCATTTTAATTATGAAACCAATCATTTTAGACGCATATTGTAAAGCGGGTGGTGCTGGTATGGGTTATCATCTGGCAGGGTTCGACGTTGTAGGCGTTGACATTGAGCCGCAACCCAATTACCCGTTTGAATTTATACAGGCTGATGCAATAGAATTTATACTGAATCGAGGTAAAGAGTTTAACGCTTTGCACACTTCGCCACCGTGTCAGGAATACAGCAAATCAACAGCACCACAAAAGGCAAAGGGGAAAACGTATACCGATTTAGTCGCTCAGACCAGGGAAGCACTAAAAAAGACCGGAAAACATTTTATTATAGAAAATGTTCCACAGGCTCCAGTCCGTCCTGATGTGATTTTAACCGGAAATTTATTTGGCTTGGAAGTACTCCGGAAAAGATATTTCGAACTCAGTTTTTTTATGCTCTCCCCAGCTCCTGAGATGGAATTTAGAAAAGTAGGAAAAGAAATCTGTTCGATCTTCGGAAAAGCATCACAGGACCGGTGTCCAGTTCATCGATTTGGAAAAAAGACAATCCGCGAAGCGTGGGCGCATTCGATGCGTATCGACTGGCACATGACAGAAGCCGAACTCTCCGAAGCCATTCCACCGGCTTACACTGAATTTATAGGTAAACACTTAATCACAATTTTATAGCATGAAAAAGACCGATTTAATAAAGATTCGCCTCAATTTATTCCAAAAGTTAAATTCAAGATATGGACTACTGATCAGGAATAAAAAAAATAATGAGGCTGTTGAAGATTTTCGTTGTCAGTATGATTATATCACTGCAACAACCATTGTGGTAATCGATGATTTACTGAAACAAGAAAATGTTCCTGATTTAGATCCCCTTTTTTATCCATCTCGCATAGAAGCAATTTTTACTGAAATTGAAAAAGAAAATCTTAAGCTATGAAAAAGAATCAAAAAGTTGAATCGATTAAAACATACGTTTTAATGATCAGTCGCACATTTCCCGCCTATCATCAACGCAAAGGAGAACAAACCTATTTTGCCGATAAAATTTTAAAACAATATTCCGATTTCAACAATTTTCTAGGATGGCAGAAAATACATACCATTCGTAATAATTATAAGTTATGGAAAAAAAGAATCGAAAAAATTCAGGCAGGTAAAGCCGTTTTATCGGTTCGTTATTGGTCTGGAAGTCCGTACAACTTTAAAAAAGATAATTCAAAGCAAATTGAATTTTTACGACTGGATAAAGATTCAGGAATAGGAATTCAATTACTTAAGTTTTGTGATCAAGATATTACCTCTCCTATGGTTGACTATTTTTTTATGACTTATAAATACATTTCGGTTGAAGATTTAGCTAAAAACGACGGACTTTCATTTGATGATTTTGAGTGGTGGTTTGAAAAATATGATTTATCAGAACCGATGGGAATCATTCATTTCACCGACTTTAGATATTATTAAGCTATGAAAATCGATTTCTACACCGATAACGAAGCAAAGGCCGCTACTGTCGAAAATTATCTATTTTCCGACGATTACGCCCTAATAATGGTAGGTCAGAAGATTGAATATAATAACGATCTATTTCAGGTTAACATGCTCGAAAACGACGAAAACGGCCAGCTTAAAAATGTATTTGTCTGGAAGTATCCACTAAAAGATAATTGATGAATATTTACAACAACACAACCAACCAACAGCCCGACGAACTAAGCCGGGCTTTTTTTGCGGGTAGGAGGTGGTAGTCAATGCTATTTTTACTGTTTTTTTATTTTATATTTTTTCTGTTATAATGTTATAACACTATTTAATCAATAGAAAATCAATAATTTAAGCTATAACAAGCTTGTTGTAATCTGTTGTAATCTGTTAAAAACGTAAGTGTTTGATTTTCAATTGCTGTATTGTCTAATTAGTTGTTTTATTGATAGTTAACAAAGTTTATAACATGTTGTAATCTGTTAAGGCTCAAACATTCAGCAATTCAGCTAGTTAACAAGTTTAACAACTTTAACATGTTTTTTGTTGTTTGTAAAAAAACACTCTCCACGTTTTTTCATTCACCTGAATTTACCTTCAAAGAGCCAATCAATGATTTTTTATTAAAAACGGAAATGATTTTCTTTTCGTTTACCGGAATACGTTTTTCGAATACTGGTTTTCCTGTAGTCTACCCTGTATTTTTGATTTGGGTATTCGGGCATACTGTCAGAAATCAGCGGGTTTTGTAGTATAGTGTACTCGAATACCAATTTTAGAATACAAATTAAATACCAGTATTATGGCACTAACTTCATTACAGGGAAAGGTTACCCCGGAGGTATTAGAACAATTTAATGTAGCAAAAGAAAACAGCGAGGCGCAAACCTATAACGCATTCATAGAATTGTTGCTCGAAGCTTTTCTAAATCCAAAAACAAAAAACGTTGAAGTACCTATACCAACAGAGGTACAAAAAAATGAACTTCAGTTAAAAGACAACGAAATCGGAAGGCTAAAACAATGGAACAATACTTTAACAGAGACTAACGAAAGTTTAACGTCTGAAATTTCAACATTAAAACAAACCGTTGAAAGCACACCACAACCAATAGGTATCGTTCTGGAACCTTGTCAGGAAGTTATTACAATCCCTCCTATTGTTGCTTTAGTTCTTAATAAAGAGTCAGAAATCGCAAAACGGAAAACGGGTAAAGACTTCACACATGGAGATATATTGTTGAACTCATTTTGGGAGTCGGTTGAAGTTGGCCGCGTTTATCCTTTTTATCAATGGACAAAAGGCGATTTAGTTAAGCTTAGAAAACAACTTGAATCAGAACAATCATGAATGCTATGGTTATGAAAAGCATCTTAAAAATGCTTAAGAATATAATTTCTCCGGATCAGATTAAATCTGTTGCAAAAGAATTGCTAACAAATGCCATTGATTATAAAAACACTTTGCCTATTGATACCGAAGCTGGGGAAACCCAAATAGCAGCGATGCAATGGGAAGTCGAAGGCGAAATTTATACCTCAATTGTTTTTCTTAATTCTGATGATAAAATAGTCAGATATGATCAGGTTAGAAAAATAGATGATTTAGTTGAAAACCTTGTAAATAAATTGTAATGCTACCAATAGCCACAACTCCCGAAGCCACTACCGAACGCACGGCCATACACCGCGACTTTTACGACCTTGATAGTTTGATTGGTGAACTCGCTACACCCAAAGAACAAATCAATAATTCTAAACCTGGTATTCAATCAAATTCGGCTGAAATCGAAAATCAGGAAGTCGAACCGGTTGAATTAATGGCTCCAGAAATTGCCGCCATATCGGGCAAAGCAATTGCCGGAACTATTGACACGGTACTTTCTACAAGTTTCGGTTTGTATGCCAAATCGAACAATCCAGAAAAGTACGAAGCCAGCGAAAAGCAAATAGAAAAACTTTCCGACGCTTGGGCTGCTGTTGCTGCAAAATACAATTATAGGGTAGAAGATTCGCCGTGGTTTCACATTATCGCCCTGAATGCAGGTATTTACATTCCGAAATTCAATGAGGCTAAAAATGACCGAAGATTTGCCGAAATGGACGAAAAATTTGCAGCACTTCAGAAAATGACTGAAGAAATGGAAGCCCGTTTAAAAACTGTAGAAAAAAAGGAAGTTGCCGCCGAATGAAACCTGAAGAAACAAGAACCCCGAAGCAAATTATAGTATTAGGAACGAACGGAACCGGGAAAACCACTTTTCTAAAAAAGTTGGTCATTTCAGAGCTGAAGAAAAAAGACAGTCATATTCTGATTGTCGTTCCTGATGATATGGAATGGAATTCGGTTGAATTTGTTCACCCTAAATTCCCTGAACGAATTGAACGTTATGTCGGTGTAAGGAAAATTATCTATTACCCCGGATTACTTGATATTATTCGCGAACGGTTCAGAAATGGGTTACTGGTGTTCGATGATTGCCGGGCATATTTTACGGCCTCCCTCGATTCCGATTTGCACAGCCTTTTAATTCGTCGCCGTCAACAAATGATTGATATTGTGGCCGTCGGGCATGGATTTACTGAAGTACCGCCCAAAATGTTCACGTTTGCCACCCATTACGCTCTTTTTAAAACCATTGATAATATCGACCGTCGAAAGAACTTTATTCAGAATTATCCTGTAATGAAGATTGCCCAGGAACGGATCAATAACAAATCACAAATAGAACCACACTATCACGAAGTAATTAAGATTTAGCTATGACCCGACGCAGACAAAACCACCGAAAACTAAAATTTTACAATACTCCGGACCTATCCGAAAAACAAACTACGACGGTTGCTCCGTTAACATTTGGTAAGGCATTAAAATGGCTATGGGCTACAATATTGTTCAGGCTTAAACCTTCTGATTATTTGAATAAAAAGGTTTTGTATCGCGGAAAATATTACAGAATAAAGGGCGAAACCTTAGATTACTTTTTTATTGCTGAATTCCCGAAACAGGCATTTCCTAAAGTTGGTAATAAATTCAAAATCCGATGAATAAACATGAACCAGATACAGAACCAGCCGCTATGACAAAAACCCAGCTTGCCGCATTGTATAAGGTTTGCCCCCGAACGCTTGCCAAATGGATAAAGCCGTTTCGTACTGAAATAGGTGAAATGAGTAGCACTTACATTTATACACCTGCACAGATTAAAATTATATTCGACAAAATTGGACAACCCTAAATTTCTCATTATGAAACTGTACGATCATTACCGACAAAAAGTAAAAAAGGAATTAAACTACCCATCAATTAAACTTGTTTCTGATGGTGATTTGATTAACTATTTGAAAAAGACAGAAGTAAAAGAGCCTGAAGTAAAAGAAACTGAGTTTCATCTATTGGCCGTTGATGAAGGTGTAATTAAAAAGCCAATTATTAAGGCACAAACGGAAGCTGATGCCCGGGCTACATTTTTAACAGAATGCCCAAACGCTACTATTCACGAATGTAGGAAACTTGATTAGTCGATTATTTTTCATAGCTGTTTTTCGACCCTTTCGATTTCATTACCGGAAGGGTTTTTTATTACCTGTTTGTTCCTATTTCTACCAGTTTATACCAGTTATTACCTGTTTGCTCCTGTTTGTTCCTGTTCTGTAAATCAGGTTTTTCGGTGATTCTATCTTTCGGCTTTCAAACATGAATCATTAATCAATTCAAAACCATGAAAAATGGAAAAGTTTTTTAAAAATCCACTTTATGTGGGAATCGCGACGATGGCCATTTTAGTCATCATAGTCCTTTGGGTATGGGACGAAAAGAAAAACCCAGACAAAGATTTTTTCGGATTGCTAAAGAAAACTAGCACACCCGTAGTTTAAACCTCATTTACTTAAACACAATGGCAACGAACGACAGAGTTTCAAAAGCATTGGGTGACCGTTTTTCTTTCACCCTAAAAAACGCATCGGCAGCTACTAAAACGGTAGCAATTTTGGCCGCCTTTTTCGACACATTACTCATTTCAACTTCGGTTGATCCAGTTAGCCATGTGGCTACTAATACAAAATCATATTCCGACGCTTCGGCAATTGCCGCCGCTGGATATGCTTGTGATGGTGCTTTAGATGATGGTACAATCATCACTAATTTATCCGCCGTTTCTGGAAATTCCGAAATGTCAATCAGACAGTTCCGAGAATACATAAAATGTCAGGGGCGTATTTTGGTTGATATGTCTGTACAGGCAAATAATGTAGCCGCCTTTAATCAAACTATAAAGGTGGTAAAGTGTACCCCACTCGGGGGCTCTAAACCCGACTATTTGCCTTTGACTGATTTTAAATCAGTAGACCAATCGGCCAATGACAAAATCAATGTAAGTAACATTAACCTCGAATTGGATTACGACACATTGATGTTGATGCCAATTGCCGCCGGACACGAGGTCACTTTAACATTTAGATTCTCCTAAAATCAAACATCTGCACGAATAACTAAAAAGGCATTGGCTAACGTTGCCAGTGCCTTTTTTCATTAAAACCATTGCGCCATGAAAGACATTAATCAGGTTTTACAAGAAAACAGTTTTAAAGTAAAACAACTATTACGCCGTTCTCGCATCATTGGAGCACCAAACATGGAAAGCATTCAGCGAGGATTTGATAAATATGGAGAGCCTTTTATGCTGAAACTTTTGGAGATTATTACTCCAACAGAATCATCATTTACTGAACTAATTACGCCAAAGAGTGCTATTCTACAAACCGCACCTGTTGATACAAAAACACTAATGACCTCAAAAGCTACAAATACCGAAACAACAGAGAAAGGATGGTCATTCTGGGACAAACTACTTGGAACCCTTGGAAATACAGGTGAAGCCTTAGCCAAGTTTAAAAACGATTTGGCTGCTGAACCTGCAACAACTGAGACAACACCCGAAGAAATTGCCGCGGCTGCAAATAATTCAAAAATACTTTATCTGGTAGCTGCTGGGTTTGTAGCTCTAATAATTATCATTTTAATACTCAAAAAATGAAAAATTTACTATTTATAGTTCTAATTATAGCCGCCGTTTATTGGTTAAAGAAGCGAGTAAACTCACCGGTATCAGTTGATAAATCTGACTCAGGAACTTCATTCTTAAAATCGGCATGGTTATTAACAGACACGAAATTTCCAGCTACGCCAACACCAGAAACATCTCCTACGGTCACTTCACCTAATGTTAAAGTTCCAAATATTACCGCACCGACTACAAATTATGGAAATAACCCCGGATTACAAAATCAATTCGTCAATCAAGAATTTATGGGTATTGAGACTCCATTTTCAAATAAGAACAAACCAAAATCTTGCTTTCTATGACTGTATTTAAAAACGTGATCATGGTTCCAGGTCAACCCGAGATTGCAAAGGTCAATAGAAATACTGGCACTTTATATCTGAGTTCTGATATATGGAAAGGATTACCGGAAGATGAAAAACAATTTGTTTTGTTTCATGAAGAAGGGCACTTAGTTCTAAAGACCGCTGACGAATATCAAGCGAATTCCTACGCTGTTGGGAAATTCGCACAAGCCGGAACTTTTACCAACAAAGAACTAGGCCAAAAAATAATGGTCATGCGTTCTATTCTGGATAAAGCAGACGGCCAAACATCCAATTTCGCCGCGGAACTTGCAGCCGGAGCATCTTCAGGAATTCTGCAAACACTTTCGGTGTTAGGAATTGGTTCTAAATCAAGAATCAAAGAAGCTGAAGCAACTGCCGCCGCTAACGCAACTATTTATCAGGCTCAGGCAAAAGCTGAGTCCGAAAAAACAAATAGTATAATGAAAATCGCCCTAATTATTGGGGTTCTTCTTATCGTAGCACTTATAATCTATTTTACACTTCGGAAAAAATGAGACGTGAAATAATCGGAAAAACAGAAACCGCGCCATTTCTAGGCATTGCCACAGGGAAAAAGGCAAAGGCTAAAGCAGATGCCGCAATCAAAGTAAAAGAGGCCGAAACCGCCGCGGCTCTTGCACTTGAACAAGCAAAACGCGACACATTAACGCTTCAGTTAGAACAAGCAAAAGCGGGCTACACCCCTGAAAAAGATGCCGCCGCCGCTGAATTAAAAAAAACACAGGTTGAAGCAACTGCCTCTAATACGATTTACTATGTCATTGCTGCAATTGTTGTTGTGGTAATTATCGGCTTATACTTCATTAAAAAACGCTAACTATGAAAAGCCTGTCAACATACTGGCCGCTCATTATTATCCTGGTTTTAGCGGTTATTCTATTCTTTCAGGGGAAAAAAAACGGCTATTCACTAAACAAGTAAGATTATGAATATTTCAGGAAAATATTACCCGTGGTTTGGGACAGCAATTTTTATTGCAATTGTTTTAGCCGTTGCCTATTATATTGGTACCCGAACCGGTAAAGCAAAACAGGAGAATAAAGAGGAAAATATTCTCAACAAGGAAATTCAAAAAGGGGAATTAAGTTTTGATCAAACGACTTACGTCTCTTTATCCGATAAGCTTGAAACCGCAATGTTTGGATATACTGATGATGAAAATGCTGTTTATTCAGTATTCACCAAATTGCGCACCAAAAGCGATGTACTTCAATTAATTAAAACGTTTGGTAATCGCCGGATAATTTGGACTGTGGGTGGTTCAAATCTTAATCAATGGCTAAATAACCGCCTTGATGTTAGCGAAATAGCTAAGGTTAACGACATCCTTTCTCGTAATTCAATTGATTATCAATTTTAAACTCCAGTACCATGAAAAAGTTTATTATACCACTTCTTTTAATCGTTGGCATTTTTGCAGCTTATTGGGCTGCATTCGGTAAGATGCCATTTTCAAATATATTTGGCTCCAAGGATTCAGGAACCGATAAATCAAAAGATTCGGACACAACAAAAGCAACTTCAACAACATCGCCGGGAGGTTCTTTCATCATTCCGCCCAAAACTACAAAAGATGCTCACGGGTTCCCATTATCAATTGGAAGTACAGGAGAGTATGTTAAAAAGATTCAGAATGCCTTAAATACTAGATTCGGTTCTGAATTAGTTGTGGATGGAATTTTTGGTACAAAAACCGCCAAAGCTTTGAGCGCCCATGGTTTTAACCCTGATGCAATATACTGGAAACATTATTACGAAATTTTAGGAATCTGAAAAATGGAAACAACTACAACCACTCAAAAGAAAGGTTTTTGGTCATCATTGATCGGTGATATTGGGGTTAATACTGAAGTAGGTATAACCCAAAGCAGCATTTTTCAGGCCGGAGCCGCTATTTTCATTGTTGCCTGTCTTATCATTCTGGCATATTTCACATTTAACAAGCAATTCAAATAATAACTAACAATCATCACCCGAAAAAATGGTTTACGAAAATCTCATTAAAGAGAACAAAGAAGCATTCCTATCAAAAGTCACAGGAATAGCCGCAAAATTAAAGGTCGTACCTGATTGGCTGATGATTGTTTTTTTTATTGAATGTTCTTTAGATCATCGAAAAGTTAACCCTATATCCGGGGCAACTGGTTTAATTGGTTTTATGCCATCAACCGCCCGAGGTTTGGGAACTTCAACCGCTGCACTCCGGGCAATGTCAAACGTCGATCAACTTGATTACGTCTATTCTTATTTTAAGCCGTATTCAGGCCGATTTAATTCAATTGAGGATTTATATACGGTTACCTTTTTTCCGAAAGCATTAGGGCAACCAGATAGCTACATTCTTCAAACCGACACATTGAAAGCCGATACCATCGCGCGACAAAACCCAGCTTACGACCTGAACTTTGATAAAGCGATTACTTACGGCGAATTAAAAACAGCTATCCGAAAGCGTATTCCTTCGGATGCCGTCATTTTTCTAAAAAAAAAGCTAACACCGGTTAATCTGATTTTATTCTCACTCCTGGTATTACTAATATTTTGGATTTCGAAATCAATTAAAATTTAACTCATGGACTTACTCCCAACAATTAATAATATTGCTGACCTTAGAACAGCTGCCGACATTATTGAAGAAAAAACCGAATTAGTAACGTTTTTAGGCTTTTGTAAGCCCGGGACTACTTCCGAATCGGAAGCGGGTTGGTCGATCCTTAAAATTATCCAATCGGGAACTGTTAAGCCGATTACAACCCGTTTTTTATGGGCTGAAGGGTTTTGTTTTTATAATCTTTCTTGGACTGACAGAAATCTTTTCAATTATCAATTCAAAAAATTCTGATTATGGTAATGCACATAGATAAACTAATGGGTGGCCGTGTTCGTGATCGTGAAAGTGTAATTTCTACAACTCCGGGCGGCAATGAAGAATTGAAACAATTTATTCAGAATTTGATAAATAATTCTACTATTTCGCTCGATCAGATTTTAGGTTTTTCGAACATTAGTAACGAATTGAAAACCTCGATTTCGATACTAATGGCGTTGATAAATGGAACTAATTTGGAGGTTGGCGACGAAATTACCATAGAAATGAAACAATACTTTGATAATTTACTGCAAAGTATTACCGACACAATTCAAATGATTATCGATTCTCCGAACGTTAACCAGGAGTTTAAAACGTATCTGCAAAATCTACTTACTAATATTACAAATGCCTTTTCCCAACTAATTGTTGGCGGGGTTATTACTACCGAATTAAAAACATTGATTGATAATTTATTGCAATCGCTCACTGAAGCTATTAATCAAGTTACAATAAATTCGATCACTAACGAACTGAAAGACTACATTAACCAGATTCTTAATGTCAACGGTGATGGTTCGCGATTGATTTCTGGCTCTGTTGTATGGCTTCAAAACCTCGATTTTTTGGTTTCGCCATTGGTGTATTCAATTTTGAATAAACGTATCGAAAGCACAAAAAAAACGGTAACTATTCCGGCCAATACATCGGAAAATCCAATGTTCGCGATAATTATAGCCGATATTTTTGGTAATGTTTCTTATGTCCTGGGAACTCCATCGGCAACCCCAGCCGTTCCAATTGTTAACCCATCGACACAGCTTTTAATAACTTCGATTTATATTCCAGCCCATGGAACCGCTCCGGGTGTCGATCCGAATGGAAATACTGATGAAATTGTTACCGAAACGATATACAATGAAAATATTGAATGGGCGACAGCAAAAACAGAGGAAGCAGGTGTATCTATTGATCTGGAAGCTACAACCGACCCGGCAATAGGGCAAAAACATATAAAATTTGGTTTTGCCGGTGGAATATCATCAGGTGTACGGATGGATTTAATTTCTACACGCAAAACAGCCATCTTTAATGGGAAAGCTTTGCGCATGAGCATGGATTATCATGAAATGTTCCCGGGGCATGATGGGGAATTGATATTATCTCTATCGGAATTATTCCCAGATAACAAAACTGATTTCGTCGGATCGGATAACAATAGGCATGTTATCTTTTATAAAATGGATGATCTTACAGATTTGATTATTCACGGTTCAATTGGGAATACATATAGTTCACCTTATAATTTATATTGTTCCCATGTTGAAAAAGAGACCTATGAAATCCCAGAACTTAATTTTTCGGTTGAAATCCCCGGCTTCCTGTTTTTTGCGAGAATGGATGGTGTACCCGTAATTACCAATGAAAACTACCAACTTTCAATACATGATTTTTCACGTAATGAACAGAGATTTGGTATTTCAACGGTTCAAAATGTTTCACCAGTAACCGCAGCTGCATCGTTTGCCCGGGCTACTGAAATCGATTGTAAAGGTGGCGTTTTCTCTTTGTCGCTGAAAAACTCAACTCCTTGGACTGCAAACACTGGCCTATTAATTGATTTATATAATTTAGCGACTAAAGTAGGTTCGTTAACAATATTGGCCAATCAATACCACGGATTTACACCAGCATCTACAGAATATCAACGAATAAATTTATCATTCGCCGATTTTTCTCCAACAGGAACGAAGATTACGAAAATGGAAATTCGTCCGGTAAATGAATGGATGAACGGATCATTTTTTAATATTGATAATGTTACGCTTCAGACCGGTTTAACAAAGCCTACCGGAGAGATAACACACGCCGAAATTTTGAAGCTTATAGCTGATGAAGTACAGGCCAGAACCGCCGCTGATGCTGCATTAAGTTCAAAGATCGGGAATTCAGTTTTATTGACAACGAATCAGAGAATTTCTGATATTAAAACATTTGAGAAATTTCCGGAAATAATTATTCCTAGTTATATGGTTGGCGGATCAGGACCAGCCGGCGGAATTATTATTTATGACAAATGGAATGATGATGGAGGTTGGAGATATTTGGAAGCCGCACCTAATGATTTAATAGCAGCAACGTGGTGGAATGGTGCTTATATTGCAACCGGAGCTACACAGATGGTAATAGGTTCAGGACTTGCTAATACAGAAACTATCGTATCCGCACAGGGAAATACTGGAAACTATGCTGCAAAAATATGTCGCGATTTTGTCTTAGGCGGCTTTTCTGATTGGTTTCTACCAAGCTTTAACGAGGCTGAATTACTGGCTCTTATTGGACTTGAAGGCAATTACTGGACATCTACTGAAAATGGCGATAATGGCGCGCGAATAATAATATTGCCTTCGAAGGGCTGGGGCGGCGCAGATAAAAGTACTACAGCGAATATAAGGCCAATTCGTCGCTTTTCGTCACAAGCGGCTACTCCGACAAAACCAGAACAATTAGCATCAAAGGCGTATGTCGATCGTAAAGCTGAAGGTACACGAATTGAATTAACAAATACTGAAATCGACTTTTCAGCTGGTGATATATTTGTTAAAACCTTAACCGCCGATACAACCTTAACGGTAGTTAATCCGGTGGTTGGGAAAGAAATACTATTGATTGTGGATGGTAACCATGCTCTGAATTTACCCGGGACTAAGATGGGAGCAATGTCATATAATGGGCTTGCAAGTAATTACATAAGTTTTAAATGTATTGATGCAACGATTCCAAGTTTCATTTTTTCTGTCGATAGAAAATCGACAGATTTAGAGTATGATTTGATTGATGAAGAAGTTGACTCTCCAATGTTTGAGCATACAATAACACTGAACAAGTTCACAAATATTTTAGTAAGGACACCAGATGGATCACTTTTAACCTATGGCGGCGGTATTATCTCAAATTATAATAGTATTAGCCCTGCAATAAATAATTTCATTGCCAAAACTGATCGAGGAGCAATCAGATCATTTAACAACTCGTTTTCGTTTGGTTATTCATCAAAGAAATTAATTTTAACCGCTGAAAATTTGAGAGAATTAGTATTAACAGGGGGAAACATTACTTTGATAAACAACTCAGAAAATGTTGATATGTCTGTTTATCCCGAATTGAAATATGTTCAAATTTCGTCTTATTATATTAAAGGATTTGATTTATCTTTAAATTATAAACTTGAACACATTGATTTAAGCATTGATTCTGCAATATCGATAATAGCCCCTGATTCAATTGAATCAAACGATTTTCAATTTACCATTAACGCCCCAATTCCTACAGGAGTTATTAACGCGATACTAGCAAAATGTAGAAACTATTCTATTCCTTCAGGATTGAAAATTATTAATTTGGGTTCATCTTTATGTGCAGCCCCAACAGGCCAAGGATTAACAGATAAAGCGGCTCTTATTGCAGCCGGATGGACTATTTACACTAAATAATTTTAACGATGGACTATTTACCTGCAATTTTTGGATTTTTGACCGGTGGCGGACTCTCCGCCATCGCATCAATTCGCTATATCAAGAAAAATACAAAACTTGATTATTCCGACCGTGCTATCAAGTTTATGGATGATCAAAACAAGATCATAACCCAGCGTTTTGAAAAACTCGAAGCCCGGGTTAAGGAACTTGAAAAAATCAGTTGTGAACGCCTCGAATGTAAAACACGAATAAAATCAATCTGATGAAAGCAACCGCAACAACCGTAATTATTTGGATTTTCCTTTTATTTGTAGCTGGTGAAAGCGTGTATAAATATTTGCACGTTCAAGGCGAAAACCGTAGGTTATTAACCAACCTAACAGCCGCCAATCAAAAGGCCGAAATATTCAAAACTCGTGACGGACATAATGCCGCCCGGATCACTGCCCAGGAACTAACCATTTCTGAACTTAAACAGGCTTTCCCTGATGTAGCAACCAGTATTAAAAACATGTATATTCCACCACGTAGGGTCGAAAGCTTCACACAGACAAGCCAACAAATGCAAGTTGAAGTTAAAGCCCAGGTTACAGGAATCGTAATCCCGGCAGATACCATAAAAAAGATTGATGCTCGAGTAATTAAAACGCTGAAGTATCAAGATAAATGGGTTTCTATTTCGGGGGAATTAGATCCCGACACGGCAAAAATTAAGGTACTGGCCACCGACACCATTTTCACAGCCATTTATCGCGGTGAGCGTCGCCATCCGTGGGCGTGGTTCCTAAGCAAACGCAAATACCAGGTATCAGCAACCAACCGCAACCCCTATATTGCAATTAATGTTATCCAGTCCGGAGTAATTAAAAAATAGGATCAAAAGCATGGGGGTATATCTGCTTTTTTATATTCCTAAAAGTTTGTCGAAATTCAACATTTGAGTATTCAGTTTCGAATTTCCAATATGAACGTAAATCATTGTTTCCCTAATGTTAGAATGGCCTAAAAGCTTTTGTAAACTTGCTACATCTGAGGTTTTTTCTAAAAATAGAGTCGCAAAAGTATGGCGCGCTGAATGATTCGTAATCTGTTTTTTAACAGGAAGTAAATTAGCAATATCCTTTAACTGTTCATTCATTTTTTGCTCAGAAATTGTTTGAAACAAAAAATCACCGGTTGCACATTCGTCATGAATTAATTGTTTTGCCTTTTCAATTAAAGGTACGTGAAGCTCCTTTCGTTTTTTCGAGTTGGTTTTATGAGGAATAAACTTTAAAACATTCTCCTGTACATTTTCATTTTTCAAACGAATAAAATCACTCACTCTAAGGCCAGTAAAGCACATAAAAAGGAAATGACGCAATGTCCGCCGTAAATGTTCGGCAAGTGGTTCATTATCGTAATTTTCAACTAATAGCTTTAACTCATCCTCAGTTAAATAAATCCGTTGTGGTTCAATCCTTTTTAATTGGACATTATCAAACGGATTTACGGAAATAATTTCTTCACTTTTTGCAATATTCATATAAGTTTGCCAATACGACAACATTTTATGAACCGTGTTTACATCATTTTCCTTTGTCACACGACAAAAGTTTCTGAATTGGGTAATCATCTTTATATCAATCTCTGCAAAGCTCATTGAAGTTTTAAACTCCTTTAATTTATTCAGTAATACCCGATGATGCTTTTCAGTAATAGCACCAATATCTTTATTCTTTACTCTTTCAATAATTTGTTTATCCAGGAAGGCATAAAAGTCAACATACAAAGACGGATTCCGATATTCTCGTATAAGCAAGTCAGCCGTTAATGGGCGATTCTGCAAATGATATCTAACAAAAATCTGATTGATTGAAGAAAGACATCTATCAATTATCAGATTCTTTTCATTAGTTGCTTTATCGGTTCCTTTAACCCTTCCTTTTACCCTATCAAATTTTGCCAATTCAACAGAAACGCCGGTATTTATTTTTATCGATTTGTTGGCAATATGAACCTGAGCATATACCGCGACTGTACCATCTTTTTTAATGGTCTTTTCATTTACGAATAATCTTGCTGATGCCATTTCTTTTGACTGGTTTTTGACTGAATGATTAAATTTTGACTGGCTTTTGACTGGCTTTTGGATATTTTCAAAATATCATTTGTCTTACAATGTCCTGATTTAAAATTAATTGCGGAAACCTTTTTAAGTGGTATCCGCAATTTGTGGAGCTGGCGGGAGTCGAACCCGCGTCCAAACGAGGAAGCAATAAGCTTTCTACATGTTTATCCCCAGACTTGGTTTTCGAGTAAAAGCTGGATCAGGGCCACCGACTTATACCTTAGCTTCTTAATTTTTGCAGAAATCCCGAAGCAAGACTTCTACTATCCCCGATTTACTTGCACCACCGAATCAGGCCGCTTCAGGGCGATAACACCTGGGTGATGTCTCGTTCCAGCACCTAGTGCCGGAATAAAGTGTAATCTACTTAATTCGATTACGCAGCAAGAGCGTAGTTATTTTCGCCAATTATAGTGTGAACGCCGAGATTAACGGGCTGTGCGATCAAGGCCCGACATGCTTACATACCTCTTCTACCCGCTGTCTAAACCAGTCAGCCCCGGTATTAAGGACTGCAAAAATATAAATTTTCGACCAGCGCAGGACATTCAACGCATTTTTATTTTTTGATTACTCATATTCTCCAATCAGCACGCCGGAAACATTCCAGGAGCTAAAACTTCCACCTTCGTTTTTCCCCAATGGAATAGCCACCGTAATTTGGTGCTTTCCTGAAGTCAACCCAGGAACCGGATAAAAAACTGGATTTGTTAAAGTCCCAGGACACCAGCCAGAGCGGCTATAATCACTGGAAGTAGTTCCATTCCATGAATTACCAGATGCAGGGTTATACTTACGAAATGTTGCGCAATCGCACCGCCATGGGGTATATTGGAACAATACTCTCCCATCAAGCAAAACAGTATTTAACTTTTGATTAAACTCGTCGCCACCATCCCAACCGCCATGGCCAGTTGTAATGTAGCGCATCCTGATATTTTTTACACCTTCAGGAACATCAATCTTCACGCTTAACGAATCATCGCCAAACATGGTACCATATTCCTGTCCCGTCATTTCCATCACATTCAATGTATTAAAAAGGGGCATTGTCCAGTATTTCTTAACTGGCTTATCAGAGACCTCCATACTTCCGGGATAGTACTTCAACTTAAGACTTACCACATGACCACCTTTATCATAATTACCAACAAAAACACCAATCCACTGTTCACCCTGCAATACTGGAAGCAACTCTGTAACCTCTTGTTTGTACAGCGTTGAATCTTCCCAATTTTGCCCATACACTATTGATTTTTTGTTGAAATGACCAATACCAAACGAAGTAAAAAAACGCATAATCTCAACTAAAGGAGAGAATTTTTCGGTACAAGCCACTCCCTGATAAACCTTTCCATTCTTTGCGGTATAAGCCGGTAATGTTTTTACACCATTTTTTAATCCATCCAGAAACGATTGTTCTTTACCTTGTGGAATCACAAATACAGACCCCGTTCGATCGTAAGCATCCCCATTTGAATGCTGATACAATTCAACAAAAAGTTGAGTATCATCAGGAACAACAGGCAACTTCACTTTTTTTAGAATGACTGTACCTGCAGAATATTTAAAAGTCTTTTGAGTATCAGTATCCGTTGGATTTACTATTTCATTTCCAAAACTAATCTGTTCATCAGTAAAAACGTTAACCGTTGTGATCAGGTTTTCAGTAATTCGATACTTATACAAGGATGATTCCAAACATTCACCCATTTCCAACGGCAAAATAGCCACTGGTTCTTTTTGTTTAATCGGCTTGACTTCCTTGGCAACAATCTCGAAATTTCCATTCCTGACAATTTTCAGTACCAAACCATCCGGCAAGCCATATCCCATTGCAGGAGTACCTTTTACGCCCAAATCCGTTGTGTACCAAATATCAACAGCATTAGAACGAAGAGTCGTTTTCAAATGTTTACAAGAATATCCTAAAATTACAGCAGAGTCTTTTACTTCAGTTAGCACCGGATATTTTGAGAAAGGCTGGCTGGTATAAATAGATTTTTTATCTGAAAAACTGGCAATCTGATAGGTATTCAATCCAGCATAATCGACACAACTAAGTTCCTTTGCCATTGTCGGTAACAACACCCGATTATCGTCTATTGCAAACGATTTAGATGCGTTTGATGAACATATAACCTTTGTTTTGGGTCCATCTGGCTGAACTTTGCCATTAAAAGCCATTTGATAAGAAACTTCAATCATTTTAGGTTTAGGTGTCTTTTTGTTTGCTGCAAAATTTAATTCGGTTATACAAATCAAAGCACCCCCAAAAAACATCCCAACTAAGAATCTACTAATCATATTAATTTCATATAAAAAGTTTGTTTATTAAAAAAGAGCCACCTCATATCAGTACGAATGAGACGGCCCTAAAAACTTTAAATCAAAATAAGAAAAACCTATTTTGCGCCAGCCCCATATTGAGGATTGGATTTATCAAACCATAAGCGTTCTTTATTTAACGTTCCGGGATCATTAACACCAGAAGTTACACCTTCCTCTTTTATTGCAGCCACTTTATTGGCATAGTTAACATCATCGGCTCCTGGTGTTGTAATAACGAAACGACGAGGAACAGATAATTCAGAGCCACCAGAAAGGAAGTTTTCCCATGCAAGGTAAGCACTACCTTTCTTTGGAATACCTGAACGACGAACTGTCGCCCAAACATCGCCAGGAGTAAGCATATAATTAATATATTGCTGTATGTAAACTTTTTCTAAACCATCAATAGCTAAATTACAAATCGGTTTGGCCAGCAAATCAGAGATCTCATTACTACGCAATTTTGTAGCAGCAGCTGCTGCATCATCAGCATTTGTATAAACTGGGTCTGAATCATAATATGGCATTTGATTGTTTTTAGCAAGAGCATCCATTCTCTGAATAGATAATTGAACTCCCTTATTAAAATAGTCCTGTGCTGTTTTAGTTAAAGTAGCTCCTAACAACTTAAACTCAGCAAGAAGCAAATTCGTTTCAGCAGCACTACCTAAAATTACATTTAATCCAGGATCATTATCTTTTAGCTGTAGAACACGACCTCCAGGTTTTGTTGGATAAGTATAATCATAGCTGGTACGAACCTGCTTTTCAGAGAACAGAGAAGTTGAGGCATACACTTTTTGCACACCGTTAAGCGTAATTTTATTTAATTCTGATTGATTAAAATAAATGTTGTTAGCAACAACTTGTTTGGCATCAGGAGACAATGGGGCTCCAAAATAACGAACCCAAGGCTCTCCTGGACTCTTCCATCCAGTAAATTTTTTATTCGCATCAACATTCACATATTGCTCAACATATGGAGGTAATGCCTTTCCAGCATCAAGAAACGCTTGAACGACTTCTCCATTAAAATCATTTTTTTCAAAAATAAAACGAAGACGTGGATCTTTATTCCCAACCATAAAATCAACTAAATTTTTGCTGGCATAACCAATCCACAAACCATTACCCGTTCCATAATACTTCGAGCCTTTCTGAAATATAAAGTCATCAGATAAAGCATCCATATAACCAACCGAAGAAGATGCGACTTCAGCTGCAATACTTAAAGCTTTAGCACGATCTTGATTAATCAAACGAGCAGCAATTTTCAACTTTAACAAATTGCAAAACTTAGCCCATTTGGTATAGTCTCCTCCATATATTAGATCTTGAGTTCCGAGAGTAACCTGATTCTGGGCAGACGATAGAATAGCAATAGCATCATTCAGTTCTTTTAGCCAAGTAGTAAATAACGTACTCTGATTATCAAGGACTGGTCTTAACAACGCAGGACTGGTGTAAGGAGCCAAACCTGCTTCTGTATAAGTTAACGATCCATAATTATCGGTATTATGCAAAACCGGAAGAATCTGAATTGCATAGGTAATTGCTCTCATCGCTTGATAAGAGGCTTTCTGAGTAGCATCCATCGCATCAATTCTGGCCCGAACATCAAGTGTTTGAGGGAATAAAGAGGAATACGGGTTAAAACTGGAAGATGAGCCCATCTCTACAAAAGTAGGACCATTTCCACCCTGTACCGAAGTTACCTGAGTCCAGGGATAAATGTACTGCAAATTATTATAAAACCATGTAGTATAATCATTATCATACATCTGAGTTATAGCTTGAGTTACAGAAAACCGTAAGTCGGGATTTGCTAGTTTCGATGGATCCGAATTAATATCTGCAAATTTATCTCTGTCGCATCCCCACCCCATAAGTAGAAGTAATGCAAATACTATTTTATATGTATTTTTCATTTTTGCTAATTTTAGATATTTTAAAAACCTACAGAAAGAGTAAAGGTATAAGAAGCTGTATAAGGAATAAAATTACGTTCCCGAAAAGATGCGTCACTTGATGTTCCCCTAAAACTTTCTGGATTCAAATGGTTCGGAAGAGAGTTATACAAATAACCAAGATTTCTTGCATTTAATGCTAGCGCTAAAGTACTGGCTTTTAGTTTACGAGCAAATGAAGATGGAAAGCTATAGCTCACGGTTATGTTCCTAAGCGCGATATAATTAATTTTATTTAACCAATCATCATTAACAACACCATTTCCCCATGAATTACTAATGTAATGGAAGAAACTAGCATGCGTTGGCTCTAAATAACCTTTATCAATAGCTTCTTTATATGTCATACCTCCAATATTCTGAGCGGTACCATTAGGTCCGGTAACAGTTAATCCATCTTTAAAAACTCCATCAGGAACAACTCCATCGATAAATGATTGACCTTTCGAATCAGCATAACCAGTTGACCAAGCAACCCCACCATGTTCTGCATCACGACCTCTCAATGAAGTTTTTAGATAGCCATAAGCCATACCATACCTATTTGAATATGATGCCATATAACCTCCAAAACGTGCATCCAACAACATTGAAAAAGTGAAGTTTTTGTACCGAACCTGATTATTCCAGGAACATTCAAAATCCGGTTGTATTTTACCAACCCTTTCTGCTTTATTACTCCGGACATAATAGGCACCTCGTCTTGAACTTGACCAATTCAATATCTTCATACCGTTTCTAGCATCATTGGGATCAGACGCATTATTCCACACAGCAGGTTTTGAATCCGACATCAAAACTCCATATTCTCCATTTTCATAAGCTACAGAACCAATACGAAAGTTCCCATAGGCAACATCACCACCCAAAGTCTTATATTCACCAACCTCATCACGAAGTTTTGAAATCATTGTTTTATTGTGCCAGTAATTAAACGTACTCTCCCATTCTATACTACGCGTTTTTACAGGAACAACCCTTAACGAAAGTTCAACTCCTTTATTAGTCATAGAACCAATATTAGATATCATTGTAGAATAGCCTGATTCCTGAGAAATTGGAATAGAGCCGATCTGATGATTAATTGTTTCATCATAAACAGTAAAATCGATACCAGCACGATTGTTTAACACCCTAAAATCGATACCAGCTTCAAACGAATTTTTACGTTCCGGCTTGATGCTCTTATCAACGAATGTAGTAGATTTTGAATTCGTATATGCATAAACGCCTCCAGGTAATTCATTTTTATCAATAGAATATCCATTATTAATGTAATAAGGGCTAGCATCATTACCAACCTGAGCCCAAGACAAACGTGTCTTTGCTAAAGAAATCCATGATGGAAGTTTAAAAGTTTCATTAATCAACCAAGATGTACTAACTGACGGATAGAAATATGAATAATTACCAGTACCATCGGTGTAAACCAAAGATGAAGACCAGTCGTTACGACCAGTTATATCAACAAAGACTTGATCTTTCCAACCAATATTCATTAAAGCATACAAAGAATTAATCTGTTTTGTACCGCTAACACTTCCACTACCACCAATGGTTTGTTTTGAATTATCAATAAAGAATCTTCCGGGAACGATTAATCCACCATTGGTCCAAAGTTTCGAGCTTTCGTTTCGTTGATCCCATAATTCACCACCAACAGTTAAAGAAGTTGAAAAATCGCCAAATTTTTTATTAAGGTTAGCTGTTAACTTTGCTGTTTTGCTAACATCCATGCTATGCCCAATAGTATAGGAACCACCTTCATTAGCGTAACCTTCTCCTAAATTCTTAACTTCAGAAGATACGGTGTAATAATTCATATTACCTTCTGCTGTTACAGATATCCAAGGAGCCAATTGTGCAGTCAATCGGACGATAGGACGTACCACTTGTTCTCGCTGGATATTTGAATTTAAATTATACTCAAACCACATCGAATTATTCGGAACGTTGGCATATTTATCGCCATAACTGGAAGAAGGAACCCCACCATGCAAAGCCTGATAAATTTCACGTTTATTCCATTTTTTTGAGTCATACCAGTTTTCAAAACTCCCGCTAAGAAAATTCTCAGCAAGATCATTCTCTGGATTTTCCGGTTTAGAAATAATGTGCGAAATTGAAGCATCTGCTTTTAACCATTGCGCTAATTGATAAGAAGCTGTAAGTAAAAGTGAATTTCTGGAAAATTGATTAGAAGGAGTTGTGCCTTTACGAACATTATAGGAATCAGAAAGGAAGAATGATCCTTTGTCATTTCCTCCACTTAAAGCAATAGACGTATTGGTATTGAAACCTAAATCATAAGCATCCTTCATGTTATTTTTTGCAGGAAGATATTTAGTCATTGTTCCATCAAAATCCTCAATATCTCTTCCATCGAACTTTGGCCCAAAAGCAGTACCTTGCCAAGGATGATTAATTTTGGTCATAACTCCTTTGTCATTTGTATAGTACTGGGTCATTGGAGCAAACTTATAATAATTTCCATTGGCATCAGTCTCACCATAATCAACATAACCCGCAATAGCACCAGTTCCATATTCATACTGAATATCGGGTTGAGCATAAACGTAATCGACTCCAATACTTTGAGTTAATTTTACACCAAGACCTTTTGATTTAGAACCATCTTTCGTTTTAATAACAATAGCACCATTCATACCTCTTGAACCATACAACGCAGTAGAAGCGGCACCTTTTAACACCGAGACTGACTCAAAATCGTCAGGATTAAGATTCTTCAATTGGTTTCCAAAATCATTGGAATTTCCATCCCAATCAGCACTTGCATTCGATATTGGATTATCTATAATAACCCCATCAACAACAAAAATTGGTTGGTTACTATTTGAATTTAATACCGAAATTCCCCGAATCTGAATTTTAGAATTACCAAACAAACCTCCATCTGAGGCACCTATACTCAAACCCGTTGATTTACCCTGAAGAGCCTGAACTGGATTTGTTGTATTAGCAATAGCTAACTCCTCCCCTTTTACCTCAGTCATACCATAACCGATCTCTTTGGCTCCTCGTTTAATGCCTAATGCTGTAACAACAACTTCATCCAGACCAACATCTTCAGACTTCATTTTCAAATGAATAGAAGTACGCCCATTTACAGGTTCTTCAATAGATTTCATCCCAATGAATGAAAATAAAAGAACACTCTTTCCTGAAGTTACTTTAATCGTAAATTTTCCATCGGCATCGGTAAGTGTTCCTCGTGTTGTTCCTTTCTCTGACACCGATACCCCAGGAATACCTAGTCCATCAGATTCGGAGACAACACTCCCTGATACCGATTGCTGTGCCATTGCGCTTCCAAGAAGCGCAAGGCACATAACAGTCAATAATAAAACCTTTCGCATAAGATTTGAATTTGATTAATTAATAAGTAAAGACACTAATATTTATTTTCGTTTGATTCTATTCTTTCAAAATTCATTTCAGTAAAAACTTTCTGAAAAACCATTTCAGAAGTGCCAAGCAATGCCGATTGATCACCCATATCGGAAACGAGAATACTTGTATTCCCGGATATCTTTTCCAAACACAGTCGGTTAAGCGACTGATGAATCGGGGATAGCACATAGCGCTTGGCCTTTGATAACGGGCCACTTAAAACGATAACTTCAGGATTCAATAGTTGAATAATGTATGAAAGTCCTTTTCCCATGGCAGTTCCTATTTCATTCAAAATAGAAATGCAAAATTCATCACCCTGACGAGCAAATGAGATTACATCTTCCGGCGTAACTTTTTCTGGGTTATCTTTAAATTTATTGACCAAAGAAGATATCTCCTGATCTGCAAACCCTTTCGTAACCATACGCATTACAGTATTTGAAGAAGCTATAGTTTCAAGACATCCACGTTTGCCACAAATACATAAATCACCATTTTCGACAATTGGTATATGAGAAAATTCTCCGGCAAATCCATTATGTCCACTAAAAAGCTGGCCATTAATATAAATACCCAAACCCAATCCCCAACTCCAGTGTATGATGATCGCATTATTATAATCTTTTGCAGCTCCAAAATGGAATTCACCATGAGCATGCATTCTTGCATCATTGTCGATATATACAAGCTTATTAAAACGTTGTTTAAGATCCCGACGAATGTTCTGGCGTTTTTTATCTTTTATGGTATAATTTACACCTGCCTTTGAATCAATCAACCCGGGCATATCAACACCAAGACCATATACTTTTTCTTCCGGAATTTGATGATCGGCCATAAGCTTTTGTGATGCGTAATACAGTTTTTCAACAAGCAGCGGATCATCAATATGTGTATCAATAGTAATTATAGGCGTAACAAATTTATTATAGCAGTCAAGAATCGCAATATTGGTAGAAAAACGAGCTAAGTCACATGAAATAACATAGAACTCATTCTCGGGCAAACCATAGAGTGTCGGTTTTCTTCCGCCACTCGATTCTCCAACGCCAATATTCCGTACATAGCCCGATGCGATTAAATCATTCAACAAAACAATACATGTAGGTAGACTTATTTTAAGCCATTTACAAAGTTCAGGAGCAGAAATAAACCCCTGAGTATGTAACAAACTCAGTATTCTTTTTTTCTGTTTGATCTTATTCTGCTCAGTAGCAGAAACATTTCGGATCGGTGTATTCTCAATTGGAAGCATGTTTAAATTAATCAAGTGTTAGCATTCCTTAAATCGATCGTAAAGTTATTTAAATATTTTACAAAGTATTCATATTTTCTTAACTTATAATTATACTTTATAACATATTTTAATAAACACAGAAAAAAAAAGGTAAAAATTGCAGAAGTGGATTTTAATCAAATATTTATTTGCCAGGGATAAGCTACGAAATAAGAATAGTAGAAGAACAAGATGCTCCAGAGGCAAAAAGGGAACAATCTGCTATGACAAATTAGGAACAACAACTTGATCCTAATCTAAAACAAGCAATATGGAAGATGTTTATTTTACTAAGAAATCAAAGGCTTTTACTCCTTCCAGATATCCTTCCAGGCGATCGCCAACAGCAACAGGACCTACACCAGATGGAGTTCCAGTATAAATAAGGTCTCCTATTTTCAGGGTAAAGTAATTAGAAGCGTACGCTACGATATCATCAACAGAGAAAATCATCTTCGAGGTATCCCCCTGTTGTACTGTTTCTCCATTTTTATTTAACCAGAAATGGAGTGTATTTCTGTCGGCAAATGTATCTACAGGAAAGAAATTTGGACAAATCACAGCTGAATGATCAAAAGCCTTCGATTTTTCCCAGGGTAATCCTTTTGCCATTAAAGCTCGCTGAACGTCACGAGCTGTAAAGTCAACCCCAAGACCAACTTCGCTATAATATCTGTGAGCAAATTTATTTTCTATGTTCTTCCCTAAACGATTAATCTTCACGATAAGCTCTACCTCATAGTGCACTTCATTCGACCAATCCGGAATATAAAAAGGATCATTATTGCGAAGCAGGGCTGAATCCGGTTTCATAAACAAGACAGGCTCTTCTGGAATAATCTTATTAAATTCATTAACATGAGCCACGTAATTGCAACCAACGCAGATGATTTTCATATTCTGGACTTGACGATATTAAAGTGAAAATTGATCTAAACTCGAATTAAATTACTTCATTCGTAATTTAATAGCAGTAAGTACCTTTTTAGTATACAATGGGAATTCATTATTTAGAATCCATCCATAGTAACCGGGTTGTTCCCTAAGAACTTTCTCTACGGAAAGGCCTTTATTCTTGCCAAAATTTATAATCTCCACACCATTTTCATCATATACAATACGACCAACAAAATCAACATTGGTATCATACGACGAAAATTCGCTTAATGCATGAACATCATTTACGATTGGTTTGGAAACTTTACCATGAGCATCTTCATATTCCTCATCGACATAGACATCTAACTGTGCTTTTAAGACTTCATAAGTTGCCTTGGTATCAGCCATTGCGGTGTGAGCATCTTCAAGAGGTTTCTGACAATAAAACTTATATGCAGCTGCTAAAGTTCGTTTTTCCATCTTATGATAGATCGCCTGAACATCAATAAACTTTCGCTTTTTCAGATCCAAATCAACATCTGCACGCAAAAGTTCTTCTGCTAATAACGGGATATCAAACCGATTGGAATTAAACCCGGCAAAATCGCATCCTTCAACAAATTGAGCAATAGTCTTTGCAACTTCCTTAAAGGTGGGTTTATCTTTTACATCTTCATCATAAATACCATGAATCTTGCTGGAAGCTTCAGGAATAGGCATTTCCGGATTTATCCGATATAATTTTTCTTCTTCTTTACCATCAGAATGTACCTTTATTAAGGCAATCTCAACAATTCTATCTGTGACAATATTCATTCCGGTAGTTTCAAGATCAAGAAAAACGAGCGGATTTTTAAGATTTAAATTCATGGTATGTTTAAATGAAAGTTTAATAAAAGAAAAAACCTAACAGAGTAAAGCTGTTAGGTTCATTCCGAATACCTGACTTTATCAGGCGTTTATCATCATTGGCATTAAAAGCATTAACACATTTTCCTCTTCATTTTCATTCTCAGCAGGTAGAAGCAAACCTGCACGTGTCGGATCAGAAAGTTCAACACGAACCTCTGTTGCTGAAAGGTTGGATAGAATTTCCTGAAGGAAAGTCGACTTAAATCCAATTTCCATGTCCTCACCTTCATACTGGCAATTCAGTCGTTCAATAGCTGAAATTGAAAAATCAACATCCTGAGCTGAAACAACCAATTGATTTTCGACCAGTTTAAGCCGAACCAGGTTACTTGCCTGATTTGAGAATACAGAAACACGACGAACGGTATTATAAAACTCAACACGATCGATAATCAGTTTATTGGTATTGTTAGTTGGAATAACCGAATTATAACTTGGATAGTTACCTTCGACCAAACGACAAATCAATTTATAATTGCTCAAGGTAAAGAAGGCATTCTTATCGTCGAATTCCAATTTAACATCAAAATCTTCTTTGGGAAGTAAGCTCTTCAACAAAGCTGCAGGTTTCTTCGGAAGAATAAATGACGCATCTTTTTCTGCTTTGGCATCAAAACGTTTGTAGCGCACTAACTTATGAGCATCTGAAGCAACAAACTTCATATCTTCAGTAGTCAATTCAACAAAAATACCATTCATTACCGGACGAAGTTCATCGTCAGCCGTAGCAAAAAGAGTTTTGTTAATACCAGTCAACAATATGCTGTGATTAACATTAATCGACGATGCAATGGATTCATTCAAAAGAGGCTGTTGAGGGAAATCTTCACCATTCTGCCCAACAATACTGAATTTACCGTTTTGAGAGAATATCTCAATAGCAAAAGTTTCAGGATCAATCTGGAATGTCAATGGTTGTTCCGGAAATTCCTTCAATGTTTCATTCATCAGCTTTGCAGGAACTGCAATTGCTCCAGTGCCACTCGTATTGTCCAACTCGATACTGGTTATCAAAGTAGATTCCAAATCGGAGGCTGTCACAGTCAAACGGTTATCTTCCAACAAGAACAAATAATTATCCAGAATAGGAAGCGTATTTTTAGAATTAATCACTTTACTGATTGCAGCAAGATGACTTAATAATTCGGTACTTGAAACAACAAATTTCATCGTTATCTTTTTAGAGTTATATATTCTTTTTAAATATTTGCTTCTAAATCACCTTCGTATATCTCAGGCCGAGTAGCTCACGAATATACAAACTTTGATTTTTCCCTCCTATTTATCTGCCAACATTTTATTAAAAGAAATCAGCATCTGAATTTGCGTCTGCGAAGATACACAAATACAGCTCCAAACACAGCAATTATGCACAATGGGATAAACACATTTATAAACTGCCATTTTAATTTTTCTTCTTTCAGGCGAACCTTGTCTAATAAGCGAATCTTAAACACACGCGAACGAAGTTCCATTAATCCTTCGTCATCGCATAAATAGTTTACAGCATTCAGCAGAAACGATTTATTTCCAAAAGTTTGTTGCACATATTTATCATATCCTAACGGAGCGAAATTGGTACTTCCATCCGGAGACACCCGATATTCATTCAAAATAAGTCCACCATCAGCAAGAACAATCATGCGGGTAGGCTGGCTTTCTGATTTTACATCAGTAGGTTTTACTCCGAAAGAATCAATTGAACGGTTCTTAAATACGGAAGTAAATGTTCCCTCAAGTAAAACGCCAATTGTTTGCGACGGTTGCCGAAACAGACGACGGTCTGGTGGATTGTTCGTACTGGCCAAACTAATTTCAACCGGAGCCTGTGTTACTAATGAATAAGGAGATGTAGAAAGAATAACCGATTTTCGAATCTTACTATTTTTCCCCACTGTATCAATCGAACTGACATAATCTGCCTTAATACGATTAAGGTTACGACTAATCACATGATTATCTGAAGGAATCAACAACGGTGAATAATACCAAGGAGAAGGAGTGAATTTAGTTGGCAATCCTGCCGGTGCTGTATTTACAGGAATTAGCAAACACTCTACATCCTGAACCAAATTTGAATTCAAACGAACCCCATAGCGAAAAAGCTGATCGTCTAACTTTAAGGATCTGGGGAAAGCAAGTGTCATATATCCAGTTTGTAAACTGTCTTTACTAACCGAGACAGGATCAATCAGCCATAAAATTCGTCCGCCTGACATCAGATATTGATCAATACAAAACTTTTCATTTTCAGTAAACTCTTTTTGTGGATTGGCAACAACCAACGTTTTTATCCTTGCCTGATTTACAGTTAACTCCTGCGCTGTTGAATTCACAACCTGATACTTCTCGGATAAGGTAGAAACAAAATCATGAATTTCTTTTTCATTCGCTTCATCTTGTCCCGACAAAAAGGCAACCGTTTGTTTCGTAGGAGTCATCAACTCTGAAAAAGCTGCCGAAAACTCATATTCTAAATTCTCAATCGAATTATTCAGGTTAATTTCAGCATGTAAAGACGGATTATTCTTCAATAAATTAATACTTTTCAACCGATCACCATATTCCAGAATTGCACCTGGAAAGATTCGGCGGGTAGTAGTTCCCCGTTCTGTGTTCTGACGAATATCTGTTGGTTGAAGTCCTTTCCCGGCAAGTTCAACGAATAATTGTTCACGGCGTTTCTCGTCTGGTATTTGATAAGGATCAACGATGATCAGGTCAATCCGTTTAGAAGAATACGCATTATAATCAGCAATTTTCTCAATGATTGATTTTTGCAGTTTCCGGAACCCCGCGGGCAATTCCCCATCCAAATAAAGAGTTATAGAAATTGGTTTATCAAGCTCCTTTACTAGCTTTTTTGAAACGTCTGTAATCGAATAGCGTTTTTCTGCCGTAAGATCAAGCCTAAAGAAACAAGCTCCGGAAATAAAACTTACGACAATTAAACAAACAAATAACAAACCAACATTCCGGATTTCCTGACGAATGTTTATCTTATGAAAATGAATAATACGACTGGTTAGAAAAAGAAAAAGAAAAATTGCCGAAAGAAAATAGATCAAATCCCGGGAATCAATCACTCCACGACTAACCGACTGATAATGTTCATTAATTCCAAAATTCAGTATAAACTGTTGAACTGCTGAAGGAAGTTGCATTGAACCGATCAAATCAAATCCTAAATAGGTTAAAAAAGACAAAGCCAATGCCAATAAAAATGCAAAAATCTGATTGTCAGTTAACGCTGACGCAAACAAGCCAATGGCAACATAAATAGCTGCCAGAAAAAACAATCCAATATAGGCACCCCAGGTACCACCAGCATCCAAACACCCCACCGGATTTCCAAGTGCATAAACCGAATAAAAATAAATTAGAGTTGGAACAAGAGAGATACTTACCAGCAACAGCCCAGCTAGAAATTTAGCAAAGACAATCCGAAAAACAGATAATGGTCTGGTCAATAAAACTTCCATTGTCCCCATTCGTTTTTCCTCGGCAAATAATCGCATGGTAATAGCCGATACCAGAAACAAATACACCCAGGGAGCCAGAGAAAAAAGACTATCGAGTGAAGCATAACCTCCCTCCAAAACATTGTAGTTACCGGGAAATACCCATAAAAAAAGACTGGTAGAAAGCAGAAAAACAAAAACAACCACATATCCTATCAGCGAACCGAAGAAACTACTGATCTCTTTTTTTAATAAACTAAACATATCCCAATAGTTGAATAAATGTATCCGATTGACCTATACGTTAACCGTATTTGATTCTTTTATTTCCTTCAATTTTTTCACCATTAAAGTAGCTGCACGTTTCGATGCTCCGGGATCGCCCAATAAATTCATCATATCACGATAATCAGCTAACATCCGCTGTTCATTGGCCGGATCATTTAAGATCTTCTTTAATTCGGCAACAACCTTTTCCTCTGTAAAATTCGACTGGATCAACTCCGGAACAGCACCGCGACCTAAAATGATATTGACCAAAGAAACCCAGCGTGTTTTCAAAAAGTAGGTCATCAAAAACTGATATAACCAATTGGGAGACAATTGATACACTACAACTTGAGGAACATTCATAATCCCGGTCTCAAGAGTTGCAGTTCCCGAAGCCACAACAGCAGCACGACTATGAGTTAATAGTTCGTATGTTTTCCCCCATAGAATTGGCACCTTGCGATCTTTCATAAACGGCTGATAGAATTCGGCTCCCATATTTGGAGCTCCGGCAATCACACATTGATATTCGGGAAATTGAGCAGCAGCACTCAACATGGTTGGAAGCAAAACGCTAATCTCCCCTCGCCTGCTACCCGGAAGAATTGCTAACACTGGTTTATCAGACAAATCGTTTTCAGCAAAGAATCGTGCAAAATCAGGCTCTTTTTTCTTTTCCAGGATCGCATCAAGTAATGGATTCCCGACATAATTAACCGGATATTCATATTTTTTATAAAACTCATTTTCAAAAGGGAGAATGGTGAACATATCATCGACATAGGCTTTTACGCGATAAACCCGTTTCTCTTTCCATGCCCAGATCTTTGGTGAGATATAATAAAATGTACGAATTCCATGAGCTTTGGCGAACTTTGCCATCCGAAGATTAAATCCAGGATAATCAACCAGAATCAATACATCCGGATTAAAATTGAGCATATCCTGCTCACAAAACCTGAAGTTATTTTTGATTGTACGAATATTCAGAATAACTGGGATAAGTCCCATAAAAGCTAAATCCCGATAATGCTTCAATACCGTCATGCCGGCTTTTTCCATCAAATCGCCACCAAAACCTCTAAATTGAGCGTTGGCATCAATCTGCGAAATTTCTTTTATCAAGTTCGAAGCATGAAGATCGCCCGAAGCTTCACCAGCCAAAACATAGTATTTCATTCGTATAAATTTTCAAAGTTGCTACGTATTGTTACCGTATCAACTTTTGTTTTTTAGTAAAAATTCCGAAGTATAGAAACCTTTCATTATTACATTAATTTGGCAACCATCACCAGAAAAGCATACATAAATGTTGCCATTATAACGCCGCGGGCAGCCATATCGTATTTCTTTTGATAAAAGAAGAAGAAAAATCCCAGATTAGGAAAGACACAAAGGCTAAACAGTTTCAAGAAAATCTTCATCTGCCAGATATTTCGAAGATAAATCCACAATCCCATTCCCGGATATTTCACCAGATAAAAAATCAAAAATATAACGATTGGAAGAATTGCACCAATTAGCCAACCCGTTGATATTCGGTCAAAACGATTGCGATTTTTCAAGCTCATTCTAAAACCTCCAGGTTTTCATCGATTCAAAAGTTTCATAACAAGTCATATCGGCATTTACCGGAACAACCGAAACATAACCATTTTCAAGGGCGGTAAGGTCAGTATCTACAACTTCTTCCTCGAAATTTTTAAAATAGCCAGTCATCCAATAATAATCCCGTTTATGCGGATCTATCCGTTTATCATACTCTTCAACCCATTTTCCGGAAGACTGACGACAGACTTTAGTACCTTTAACATCACCTTTGGGAATGTTAACATTTAAGCATACGAATGGAGGAAGACCATTTTCAGCAACTTGCTGAAACACTCTGGCCACATATATTTTAGCTCTTGAAAAATCAGCATCCGGATCATAATCGTCCAACGAGAAACCAATTGATGGAATCCCATGGATGCTACCTTCCAAAGCTGCTCCCATAGTTCCGGAATATACAACACTAATAGCGGAATTTGAACCATGATTAATTCCTGAGACAACAAAATCAGGATAACGATCAAGTATTTGATTAAATGCTAGTTTTACACAATCGACAGGCGTTCCGGAACATTGGTAAACCTGAAAACCCTCTTCTTCAACAATTTTATTCACCCGTATTGGGGAGTCAACAGTAATTGCATTCGACATCCCGGACATATGGCGCTCCGGAGCCACAATTACAACATCCCCAAAGAGACGCATTACTTCAGTTAATTCTTTTATTCCTTTAGCGGAAACACCATCATCATTGGTGATTAATATTAATGGACGTTCGTTCATAACCTTTTTTTGTATGCACACAAAGATATTTCAAATCTCGAAAGAAATGATAAATCATATTCAAAACTTGGAATCGACACAATCGCCTAAGGATAGTTTTCGGATCTTCGGTGCTGAAATTGTAGCAACACCTACCACAATCAAGGTCATTATCCCACCGAAAACAACCGATGGAACTAACCCCATCATACTTGCAGCGGTCCCAGATTCAAATGCACCTAGCTCATTTGATGAACCAATAAAAATACTATTGACCGACGAAACCCGTCCCTTCATCTCATCGGCAGTAAATAACTGAAGAATGCTACTTCGCACCACAACACTAACATTGTCAAATACGCCACTTAGAAACAAGCAAAATGCAGACAGATAAACGTTCGCTGATAATGCAAAGACAATCATACAAAGGCCAAATCCGGCAACACTATACAACATCAATTTACCAGAATGCTTTACCGGTGGATGAAAAGTCAAAACTACCGACATCAAAATAGCTCCTACAGCAGGACAAGCACGTAAAAATCCAAGTCCTTCCGGACCGATTTTTAATATATCAGAAGCAAACACCGGAAGCATCGCCACGGCACCTCCAAACAAAACCGCGAACATATCCAGCGAAAATGCACCTAACAGTTCCTGATTTTTAAAAACATAACGAATTCCTTCGGAGATACTGGTAAAAATCCGTACCTCATGATTCGCATTCCGAATAACTTTTCCGGGACTTTTAATGAAGAATATCAAGATGACACAAATCAGGAAAAAAGAAAAAACCAACAGATAAGCCGGAACAATTCCAAAGAAACCATACATTAAGCCTCCAATTGCAGGTCCAGTCACCGCAGCAACCTGCCAAACCGTACTACCCCAGGTTGCGGCTCCGGTAATTAATTCGCGAGGAACTAGCTGTCCGAGAAGAGCTGTATGTGCAGGCATCAAAATTCCACGAACCAATCCAACCAGAAAAATGGTAATAAAAATTGGGGCAGTTCCACTTAACAACCCTTGTGATTCATGGTTAATACTCGACATTAGCAAAATCGCAGATCCCAGCAACAATAGAAAACTAGTTCTGAAAATAATCCGTTTACGATCCCAGAGATCTACAAAATAACCAGCAAACAAAGCAATACTAACCTGCGGAATTACTTCGGTAAGACCAATCATTCCCAATGAAAGTGGATCTTTTGTTAAATCATACAATTGCCATCCAACAATAACCGCCTGCATTAAAATTGCCGCAGTACTAAAAAACCGATAAGCTAAAAAAAGACGAAAATTGCGAATATGCATTACCGCAAATGCCTCATTCGTAAAAAATTTAGTCATACATCTCCCTTTCTTCTTCCTGTCGACAAAACTTTTCAGCCAACAAGGCACAAATATAAAACCTGAATTGACCAACACTTCGCCAATATCCTCTGGGAATCCATATAATTAGCGATTAATTATTGTAATGTTTCCGTTGATTTACCTATCTTTAGCATAAATCTTAAAAACTAGAAATATGAAAACCTTAGGAAATTTAGTCTGGCTCATTATGGGCGGTTTTATCGTTTTCGTTGAATATCTGATTGCAGGTGTTATTCTTTGTATTACCATCGTCGGTATTCCATTCGGACTTCAGGTTTTTAAACTGTCGAAGATTGCGCTTTGGCCTTTTGACAAAAATATCACCACAAAAAAATCGTCGGCAGGATGTCTGGCAACAATAATGAATCTCGTTTGGTTGCTCTTTGGTGGAATATGGATCGCATTAACTCACTTGATTTTTGCTCTCCTACTGGCAATCAGCGTTGTAGGTATTCCATGGGCCAAACAACACTACAAACTGGCACAATTAGCAATGACTCCGTTTAATCTGGAAGTCACAAACAAATAAAAATGATTAACAACACAGCATAATTTTGTGGCTGCCAATGCAGCCACATTTTTTTAAATTCAATTAGATCAATGAATACACTTGGAAATATTATTTGGTTGGTTTTTGGTGGCATTCTGGTAGCTCTGGAATATATTGTTTCCGGAATTTTATTATGCATCACCATCATTGGAATTCCTTTTGGAATTCAGGCTTTCAAACTTGCCTCGCTTGCGCTTTGGCCTTTCGGTAAAACTATAGTTCTAAAGCCATCAGCTCCGGGATGTCTTTCAACAATCATGAATTTAATTTGGTTGCTCATCGGTGGAATCTGGATTGCCTTAACTCATTTACTTTTCGGGTTACTGTTAGGTATTACAATCATTGGAATCCCTTGGGCCAAACAGCATTTTAAACTATTATCACTGGCTCTGACTCCATTTGGAAGGGAGATTCATTAATCTGTTTTGCATTTAAGCACAATCAGGCTATCTTGCAAACCCAAATTAAAAGAGAACAAATCATCGAAAAGACTTCAGAAATATTACCGTCAGCATTTCTGGAACGAATCAAAAAGCAGTTCCCTACTGAATTTGATCGTTTCGTCACTGCTATCGATTTAAATCCGGCAATTAGCTTGCGTACGAATCCACGGAAGTTCAACATTCCTGAAAAATTCAACATTATTCCATGGTGCGAAACCGGCATCTTTCTAAACGAAAGACCTTCTTTTACACTTGATCCTATTTTTCATTCAGGAGCCTATTATGTTCAGGAAGCCAGTTCAATGTTCCTCGAACAAGCATTCAAACAAACTGAAAACTCCGGAAATCGGATTGTTCTGGATTTATGTGCTGCTCCGGGAGGAAAATCGACCCATCTACTCAGTTTAATTTCGGCAAGCGATTTATTAGTATCCAATGAAGTTATCCGTTCACGCGTATCTGTTTTAGATGAAAATATCCGAAAATGGGGACATCAGAACGTAGTTATTTGCAACAATGACCCATCTGATTTTAGCAATCTGGAAGGTATGTTCGATTTGATTTTGGTGGATGCCCCATGTTCCGGAGAAGGACTTTTCCGTCGCGATGCAAGCGCCATTCAACAATGGTCGGTGGATAACACCAGTCTATGTGCAACCCGCCAGCGTCGTATTCTTGCTGACATATGGCCATCCTTAAAAAATGGAGGTTATCTGATTTACAGTACCTGCACATTCAATCCGGCGGAAAATGAAGAAAATCTAAAATGGCTGGCTGAAAACAATGAAATTGAAAGTATCCGAATTCCCTTGCAGGAAAATCAGGGTATTCAGGAAATTGAGAACAACGGATTATATGGTTATCGTTTCCTTCCCCATCAGGTAAAAGGAGAAGGTTTTTTTCTAAGCTTAATTCGTAAAAAGGAAGGAAAAGATTTCTATTCCATTTCAAAAAAGACAAAATCGAGACTCGAAAAAATGCCCAAACAATTTGGCGAAATCAGAAACTGGCTTAACACTCCGAATGCTGAATTTTTCATGAAATCTGAATTTTTGATTGCATTTCCTGAAGATAAAATTTCGGTACTGAATGCGCTAGCAGAACAATTACGCATCATCAATTTTGGATTACCGGTTGCTCAATTCAAGAAAAACGATCTACTTCCGGAACATACTTTCGCACTATCAGTCGATCGAAACCTGGATATTTTTGAATCCATAGAATTAGAACTTAAAGATGCTTTGGTATTTCAAAAAAAGGACGAGATTAGGATCAGTTCAAACACCAAAGGCTGGTTACTGGTAACCTATCAGGGAATTCCACTGGGTTTTGTTAAGAACTTAGGCAATCGCGCCAATAATTACTTTCCCAAAGAATGGCGAATCAGAATGGCTCTGACTGAGTTTCCGGAACCGTGGTATATTACGAAATAAAAGCTGATACGATGAACTCCAGTCATCGTATCAGCCAACATCAAACTATCGAATATTCTGAAGGACTTCAACCAACAATTTCCAGAATTTATCAACGGTTTCAATATTGATTCGTTCTTCCGGAGAGTGAACTCCACGAAGCGTCGGACCAAAAGAAACCATATCGAGATTTGGGTATTTCTCCAGGAACAATCCACATTCCAATCCAGCATGAATTGATTTCACAACAGCTTCGGTTCCAAAAATTTTCAAATAAGTATCAGCAGTAATCTTGGCAATCACAGAATCCGGATTTGGGGTCCATCCCGGATATCCATCAGAATGTTCAACAACAGCACCGGCCAGCTTCATTACCGACTCTACCATTTCTGCAGCCATGTACTTCCGACTATCAATTTCACTCCGCTGGCTGGTTGTTAAAACAATATGATTTTTGTCGACAAATTTTACTGAAGCCAGATTGGTCGATGTTTCAACCATACCCATCATTCGGCTACTCATTTCGATAACGCCATGAGGACAAGCAGCAATTAACATTAGCAAACGGGTTTTGGTATCCGAATCCATGACCAAATGAGGTAAATCAACCGACTGATGTGCAAATCTGATTTTTGGTTCTGAACGTTCGAATTCAAACTCCATTTCAGAAGTAAAGACATTCCACTCTACAACCAGGTTTTCTTTCTGTGAATGAGGAACCACGACAACCGCAAACGCTTCACGAGCTATAGCATTGCGTAAATTACCACCATTAAAATCAGCTAAATGCAAATCAAATTTACGGTCAGCATCCATTAAAAAACGATTCAAAACCTTAATTGCATTTCCCCTATTTTTATTGATGTCGTCACCCGAATGCCCTCCAGCCAGACCCTTCACTTCCAGTTTTAATGCAAACGAAGCGACAGGCAATTCTTCAGTAAGATAAGTTAAGGTTCCAACGGTATCAATACCACCAGCACACCCAACAAACAATTCGCCTTCATCCTCCGAATCCAGATTAAGAAGAACCTTCCCTGTCATAAAACCAGGTTTGAGGGCAAAAGCACCGGAAAGACCAGTTTCTTCATCAACAGTAAACAAACACTCGATAGGTCCATGTGATAAATCAGAAGCAGTAAGAATAGCCATTTGTGCTGCGATTCCAATACCATCATCGGCACCAAGCGTAGTTCCTTCTGCTTTTACCCAACCATCTTCAACAAACGGCCTGATGGGATCAGTATCAAAGTTATGCTTGTTATCACTGTTCTTTTCGCATACCATATCCATATGCGACTGTAAAATAACCACAGGATCATTTTCACGACCTGGAGTCGCTGGCTTCCTGATTAATACATTACCAATTTCATCCCGTTGTGCCGAAAGCCTATTTTGTTCTGCAAAATCAAGTAGAAACTGAATAATCTTCCCTTCCTTTTTTGATGGGCGGGGAACCTGACAAATATCTTCGAAGTTGTTCCACAAAGGTTGTGGAGCTAAATTTTGTAAGTGCTTCATAATTGTAATGACTATAATTGTGAATAACTAAAACGAGTACCACTCCAAAGATATGTTACTTTTTTAAGGTTTTATTTACAATAGAAACTTTTGTTCTTTTATATTTCGACCGAGTTTCCGTTCTTTCTACAGAAAAGAATTTAATTTGCACAAAAAAATATATGGAATCAATTCGCGAAATATATAAGATTGGTCACGGCCCGTCGAGCAGTCATACGATGGGGCCAGCCAAAGCCGCCAAACGTTTTTTAGATTTAACTCCGGAAGCCATAAGCTATCGGGTTATTCTTTACGGAAGCCTCGCTGCAACCGGCAAAGGACACTTGACCGATGTGGCAATTCTGGAGGTTTTCGGCAAAAAGGGAATCGAAGTCATTTGGGAACCTGATACATTCTTACCCAAGCATCCCAATGCCTTAAAATTTGAAGCTTTCGATCAACAACAACAATTGCTCAAAGAATGGACGGTTTACAGTATTGGCGGAGGTGCCATTATCGATGACTTTACTGAACTGGAAACCAAAAATGTATATACCCTAAACAAGCTGGAAGATATTTTAACCTGGTGTCATGAAAATGGCAAACAATTATGGGAATTTGTGGAAGATCATGAAGGCCCTGAAATATGGAATTACATGGCTGAAGTCTGGAAAGTAATGGATGATGCGATTTCACGAGGATTAAAAAAAGAAGGCACTTTACCAGGAGGGTTAATGCTCCCGCGTAAATCAAGCTCGTTTAATCTAAAAGCCCAGAATTTCAGTGGACCATTCAAAAAACGCTCGAAGTTGTTCGCTTATGCATTGGCGGTTTCCGAAGAAAACGCATCCGGAGGATTAATTGTAGCCGCCCCAACCTGTGGTGCCTGTGGAATTGTTCCTGCGGTGCTCAAGCATTACCAAAAAGTTTACGAAGTCGATTTACAGCAAATTTACAAGGCCCTTGCCACCGCAGGATTAATCGGGAATCTTGTCAAACAGAATGCTTCAATTTCCGGTGCTGATGTGGGCTGTCAGGGTGAAGTCGGAACAGCATGTGCAATGGCTTCGGCAGCTGCAAACCAATTGATGGGTGGCACCATTAACCAGATAGAATATGCGGCAGAAATGGGAATAGAACATCATCTGGGATTAACTTGTGATCCGGTTGCCGGACTGGTTCAAATTCCCTGCATTGAGCGAAATGCATTTGCTGCCGAACGGGCATTGGCACACAATACCTACGCATTAATGTCGGATGGGCGACACCGAATCAGTTTCGACCAAGTCGTTGAAACCATGTACAAAACAGGCAAAGATTTATCAAATTATTACAAAGAAACCAGTAAAGCCGGGTTAGCTCTGTACACTGCGCTACCCAAATGCTAACAAAAAAAGCTGGAAGAATCACAGCATTTCTGCCATGATTCTTCCAGCCAAAATATAAGATCCGTTATCGCAGAATTCTACCAAAGCTTCATAGACAGAAACTTATCTTGTCCAATCAGACAATTGGTAAATATTACAGGTGTTCCTTCTGGTAATCCCAAACGAAGTATTTGATTCGCAAACACCGGAGTTGAATACATTTTATTTCCCCATTTAATATTAAAAGTAATATCCGATTTATTACAAATTTCAATTCTTCCACCTTTACTGTCAATGACCTTTATAAAAAGAGATTTTTTTACAAGTTCTTGTAAATATTCTTCTTTCCCAATCAGATTATTGGCATAACAAGCCACCGTTCTTCCGGCAAATAAAGCTTCCTTAATTCCTTCAACAGAACGTTCCTTTGCAAAGACCAAAGTTATGGGACGTTGACCTTTTCCCCGATACATATTTGCAGTGGTATAGTGAATATCTGAATTAGCAAAAGGGGCTAACTTATATTTGGGAAACCAGTCCATAACTTTCGGATAGGATTCGTCACCATTAAAAACCTCAACGCCATGTATTTTTTTCTGAGCGATCAACTCTTCGTGAATCGGATAAATTGTACTGGTATCATTGGGCCATCCCGGATGATTCCAAAGAATAAAAGCGCCCTGCTTAACAGCTTCATTAAGTGCATCCAATTCATTGGGCAATTCAATTTTATTTGCATCCTGAATAAAAAGCGCATTCATATGACCAAATGGCTTTTTACGAGTAATCTCAATACCCTTAATAACGATCATTCCTATCGCATCACCTTCATTTTTAGCAATGTCATACGATTTATTCAAATCACCACTAAGTATTGATTTATGGGGTCGATATTCGATATGGTCAGTAATAGCAATTGCGTCCAAGCCTTCATTCCAGGCCTCATCAACCCGCGTCGAAGGCCAAACCTGACCATCCGAAAAAACAGTATGAACGTGAAAATCACATTTTAAAGTTTCATATCCGTCAATATTCGGAATATTGATACAATACCTGTAATTTTCCTGATTAAATGCCGGATATTCCCAGACATCTGCATTTTGGAACTGGGCACTCACTTGCCAGCTCATGCCTGCTATAAAAACAGCAGTTGTTAAAATTAATTTTCTTGACTTCATCAATAGTTTAGGTTAGTTAGTTCTTCAGTAATACTAATTGTATTGTTTAAAATAATTGCACAATTTATCTCTAAGTTGCATAAATATAGGCTTCGTAAACAATACAAACATATCCTGAGATTCAGGTGCAGTAATTGCTTTGTTGTCTAAAATCTTAATCTGATTAGCATCCAATACTTCTTTATCACCTACAAAAATTCCATATTTATTTTCCCAAGTAAATTTTCCGGGAATTTTATCAACAAAAACGATTTTCTTGGTCTGAAAATCAACCGTTTTCAATTCTAAAATACCTCCAGAGCCCATTTGATCGGTGATGATTTTAATTTTACCTTTTTTAGGTAGCATCCGGGTTTTAGTAACTGCAGCTCCGGAAGCATCTCTAACCTCATATTTTTCCTCAACATCACGTGAAAGTTCCTTTTCTTCTTCAAAACGAGCCGGACGGTCAATATAGAAATCATAAAAACCCATTTGCAAAACCATATCCGGAAACTTCAATTTTGAACGTTCTGCTTGTTCAGGCGAATAAAAATGAACAAAATCAGCTTCCTGAAACCTCTGATTTAACATCTGGAAAACATTATCGTAAAAAAATTGTGCTGAATATTCAAACTTACCATTAACAGGAATCTGCTCAACAATAACCTTCAATGTTGCAAGGTCTTTGGTTTGTAACATTTTTTGTTTGGTATCTTTAAACCCGCGAACCATTCCTTCTGCGTCGCGGAAATAAAAGAAAGCCTGTTTGGCTGTTTCCCGTGTGTTCTGATTCAAAGCATCCATACCTGCATCATAACATTCCTGAGCAGCTTTGCTACTTACATCTGCCAATTCAGAGGTATAAGTTTTTGGAGATGGTACTATCTTTCGAGCTGCCGGAATCCGCCGGATCTCTTCCGACATGCCATTCACTGCTTGCATCATTTCAAGCGTTTTACGCCAGCGAAAAGGATCATTACTTGTTAAAAACTGATCTATTTGCTCCTGATAATAAGCTACAGACAGCGGATAACCTTCACGAATAACATCTATTGATTTTCTGTTTTCAGGATCACTACTTAAACGTTTAACTGCTTTCATAATTGCATCGTAGTAGTTTCCACGTTGCAACGATTTTTCACCTGTCGAACATGAAGTAACAACCAACAGGAGGAGAATAAAAGAACAAATTCGATTCATAGCTATATATTTTATATGTAATTAACAAGTTAACAAGATCTTCAATCACAAACACGAAGATAATAAACTTATATTTCAATCCTAAAAAACGTAACTAACAGTTAATCCCTGAAATTCAGTAGATACCGATGGCGAAAAACTCAAACGAGATTCTCTGGAAACACGCGACACCACATTCCCAATTACTGTTCCAATAACAGCTCCGGCAGCAACGTCGCTAAACCAATGCCTATTTTCGTAAATACGCGACATCCCAACAAGAGATGCCACCGAATAAGCCACCACCGGCACACATGGAGTATCACGATATTGGTTCGCAATAACCGTAGCAACAGTAAATGCGGCTGCTGTATGTCCTGATGGGAAACTAGTTCCCTGAAACGGCCCATCCCAGTCGGCATGAGAAGATGAAGGCCAGGCATCCGGGCGTTTACGTCCAGCAAGGTATTTAGGTATGCGTACAAGAATCATGGTCATTGTATATCCTTCGAACAGCAACAAACCGGTGCTGATACTTTTTTTATTTTTTGCAAACAATCCTTGTGCCATAAAACCGCCCATCAGCAACAAACTGTATTTATCATTAAATGGTTCCAGAAAATTGGTTGAAAAATGATCAAGCTCTTTACTCCAGTGTTTCTGCGAAAAATTGGCAATCGGCTGATCAACCAGAGTGGTTGCAGCCAACGATGTAGTTATTATTCCAAACCTGGTCCAATCTTTAGATGTCCAATGAATTGGTGACGTAATAATAGTTTTTGAATCGTGAAAACACTTTTGAATATAGGACTTATTGAAGCTAATTGAGTCAGTCTGTGCCTGAGCCATTCCCGATAAAAAAAACAAAACAAACACTATCAAAAAGCTATTCCGGAGGGTTATCTTCATCATCGCAAATCAAGAGTATTGATAACTATTGACGTTCTAAACGTTTTGCTTCGTCCCAGAACACATCCATCTCAGCAAGTGACATTTGCTTTAAATCTTTTCCCTTTTGAATCGTCTGACTTTCGAGATAGTTGAAACGTTTGGTAAACTTAAGGTTTGTACGTTCCAACGCAGTTTCCGGATCAATACCATATAAACGGGCAGCATTAACCATTGCGAAAAACAAATCGCCAAATTCATCTTCCATCTTATCTCGATCTGCCCGATCGATCTCGACACTCAACTCCGTAATCTCTTCTTTTACTTTATCCCAAACCTGTTCCCGGAATTCCCAATCGAACCCTACGCCACTAACTTTTTCCTGAATACGATTTGCTTTGACTAAGGCTGGTAAAGCTACCGGAACACCTTCAAGGACTCGTTTATTACCACCTTTTTCCTTCAATTTTAACGATTCCCAGTTTTGCTCTACTTGTCGGGCTGTATCAGCTTCAACCTCGCCAAACACATGGGGATGGCGATAAATCAACTTCTCATTAATCGAATTCAAAACATCGGTCATATCAAAAGCTCCGGCTTCAGAACCAATCTTTGCATAGAAAACAATATGCAACATCAGGTCGCCCAACTCTTTCTTAACTCCATTCAAATCCTTTTTCAAAATAGCATCAGCCAACTCATAGGTTTCTTCAATGGTAAGTTTCCGTAGCGACTCTAATGTCTGCTCTTTATCCCATGGACACTTCTCACGCAACTCATCCATTATTTCCAGCAACCGGGCAAAAGCATCTAATTTTTCTTTCATTTTGACTATTTTCAAGGAAGTTCAAAATTAGGATCTTTATTCTGAATTGAAAATTATAGTTACAAAGAAAAAGCAGGTTTCCTTTCGAAAACCTGCTTCTATATTTATTTTGTCAAATGATCTTACTTGATCATTTCAAAGCTACGCTTTACAAATTTATCAAGATCCTCTCCTTTCAGCATTCCATTTGCAAGTAAAGCTAAATCTACAAGCTGTTTTGCCAGCTTATTCTCTTTACCGAAAACGGTAAGCTTATCCTTACGTTCATCAGTTAATGCTGTAATCGCTTTTTCCAGTTCTTCCGAACGTTCTTTGACTTCGGTTGGAATTTCCTCTTCTTTTTTATCTTTTTTCGAAGCATTGAGCTCATCTTTTTCAGCCTTCTTCACCAAAAGGTCTGTTTTGATTCGTTCAAGATCACTACCTAACGCAGCATCACGACTTTCAAAAATTGACTTAACCAATGGATGCGAAGTATTTACTACCAGATTCATATTTTCCGGCATATCGCCATAAAAGCTCATTCCGCCGCCACCCTGTAACTGACTCATGTCTTTCATTCGGCGCATAAACTCATTACGCGTAATAACCATTGGACTTCCGTTTTCACCAAGATATTTAAAATCAACAATAAAACCATAATCTTTGGTCTCCGGACAAACAGCTTTAAAAATTGGACTCAGCTCACTCTTCTCTTCCCAGCTCATTTCATTGCTGTGATCTTCTTTTGCAATCAAATGTTCTACCACATCCGAATCAACACGAACAAATCGTTTCGTAGAATTTTTCTGTTCAAACTGATTAATCAGCGGAGTTGCCAAAACATTGTTCATTACCAACACGTCATATCCTTTATTCTTAGCTGCCTGAACAAAGGAGTACTGTTCTTCAGGATTATTGGTGTACAGATAAATCAGATTATTTTCCTTATCGGTCTGTTCGCCTTTGATCAGCGTTTCATATTCGTCCATGGTAAAATATTTACCATCAACATTCTTGAATAAGAAGAAGCTGGATGCTTTTTCATAGAATTTTTCATCAGTAAGCATTCCATATTCAATGAAAAGGCGAAGATCATCCCATTTTGCTTCAAAGTCTTCACGTTTCTCAGCAAACAACTGAGCTAAACGGTCTCCCACTTTTTTGGTAATATGACTGCTGATTTTTTTCACATTTGAATCGCTCTGCAAATACGAACGGGATACATTCAACGGGATATCCGGAGAATCAAGCACACCATGTAAAAGTGTCAAAAATTCAGGAACAATACCTTCCACGGAATCGGTCACAAACACCTGATTGGAATACAACTGAATTTTATTCTTCTGAACTTCAATAGTATTTTTCAGTTTCGGAAAATATAAGATACCGGTCAGATTAAACGGATAATCAACATTCAAATGAATATTAAACAAAGGCTCATCGGCCATTGGGTACAACTGACGATAGAAATTAGAGTAATCCTCCTCTTTTAAATCTACTGGTTTTTTAGTCCAGGCCGGAGCTACATCATTGATTTGGTTATCTTCATCGGTTTCAACCTCTTTCCCATCTTTCCATGTTGTTGTTTTCCCAAATACAACCGGTACAGGTAAAAATTTACAGTATTTATTTAGAATTTCAGCTATTCTCGATTTTTCCAGGAATTCATCTGAGTCAGCATTAACATGCATAACAATATCAGTTCCAACCTCATCCCGTTCAGCCTCGGTAAGTGTATATTCCGGACTTCCATCACATTCCCAGCGAATAGCTGTAGCACCTTCTTTATACGATTTAGAAACGATATCTACCTGACTGGAAATCATGAACGAAGAATAAAAGCCTAAACCAAAATGACCGATGATTGCATTGGCATCGTTCTTGTATTTTTCAAGAAATTCTTCAGCACCGGAAAAAGCAACCTGATTAATGTATTTTTCAACCTCTTCGGCAGTCATTCCAATACCGTTATCAGAAACAGTAATCGTTCGTGCATTTTTATCAATCGTAATTTGCACTTTAGCACTTTGCATATCTCCGGAATATTCACCTCTACCAGCAAGTGTACGCAACTTCTGCGTAGCATCTACCGCATTTGATACAATTTCGCGAAGAAAAATATCATGATCTGAATACAGAAATTTTTTAATAATAGGGAACAGATTATCACTGCTTACGCCAATTTTTCCTTTTTGCATGATTCTTATCTTTTTAGTTAAACTTCAATTTAAACGAGCTTCATTTTTTCAAAGACTATACCACAACTCAAAAATGACGTTTTGTCACCGAACTTGACAGACACCTCATCGCTAAGGTGACAAAAACTGATTTTATTCTTCTTTTATCTGACGTAAAGAACGTATTTTGCGCTGCATTTTTGAACCCAAAACATCATGACCACGCTGGAAAGCTATTTTAATTCGTTTCGTCAAAATATCATTGGTATCAACGACAGTTTTAATTCTCCATACGGACAAAAGAAGATAGTATATGCTGACTGGATTGCCAGCGGACGCTTGTATCAACCTATAGAAGAAATAATAACCGAAACATTTGGTCCATTCATTGGCAATACTCACTCCGAAACCAGTGAAACCGGAGCATTGATGACACATGCATACCAACAGGCGCTCTTAATTATCAAAGCACATGTTAATGCCGGGCCTAAAGATATCATCATTACTTCCGGCTCTGGAATGACAGCGGTCATTAATAAGTTCCAGCGAATTTTAGGATTAAAATACTGTGGTAAAGTAAGTCACTCCGGATGTATTGCACTACGCGAACGTCCCGTGGTATTTATTACTCATATGGAGCATCATTCAAACCACACCAGCTGGTATGAAACCAATGCCGAGGTGGTAATTATTGAACCTGACGTAAACTTGCAGGTTTGTCCCAATAAACTTCGCGAAAAATTAGAAGAATATAAAGACCGAACATTTAAAATCGGATCCTTCACTGCATGTTCCAATGTAACCGGAATCAGAACTCCTTATCACGAGCTGGCTCAGATTATGCACGAATACGGAGGAGTTGCCTTTATCGATTTTGCAGCATCAGCGCCTTATGACTCTATCGACATGCACCCGGAAAATCCATTACAAAAACTCGATGCAATCATGTTCTCGCCGCATAAATTTTTAGGTGGTCCCGGATCTTCAGGCGTTCTGGTGTTTGATCAATCGATGTACCACAATTCTGTACCCGATCAACCGGGAGGTGGAACGGTGGACTGGACAAACCCCTGGGGTAAGTACAAATACGTTGATAACATCGAAACACGAGAAGATGGTGGAACTCCCGGCTTTCTACAGGCAATACGCACCGCGCTGTGCATTCGCTTAAAAGAAAAAATGGGCGTTGAGAACATTCATAAGCGTGAAGACGAATTGCTAAAATTAGCATTTGACGGACTTGACCAGATTCCCGGAATAAAAATCATGGATGACCATCATCGGGATCGGCTCGGAATCATTTCATTCTATGTGGTTAAAATCCATTATAATTTACTGGTTAAGCTTCTAAATGATATTTATGGAATACAGACACGTGGCGGCTGTGCCTGTGCCGGAACTTACGGACACATTCTACTTGAAGTAAGTCATGAATTATCCGAGGAAATTACAAACCGAATTAACCAAGGCGATTTATCGCTTAAACCGGGCTGGGTACGCTGGTCATTGCATCCAACCATGACCAACCAGGAAGTTGAACTATTTATTCATGCGCTTCGCGACATTACTGCAAACTACGAAAAGTATGCAGCTGACTACACGTATTACCCTAAAGAGAATATTTTCAGGCACAAAGAAGAAAAAGATTTTCGAAGAGTAATAACTGAATGGTTCAGAATATAAAAGAATCAGAATAAATATTTAAGAACCAGCAAGGGTTTACCTCACCGAACGCGTTGAATAGTTTGATGAAATGCAAAAATGGAAATTGCAATCAAACTTTTCGACCTATGACCAAGCTAACTAAAGTTCTAACTAAACAATTGAGTTTAGTATTGTTTGTCTATTTACTTTCGGGAAATTTCGGTTTTGCAAAACAAATTTCGGTTTATGAAGCGACGAACGTAAATACTCAATTAACCTCTGCCCTTCCTCAAACTACCAATGAGCTACACCATTGGATAGCTGAACATTTTTCCAAAGGAAAGATCCCGCCGTTTTCGTTTGAATATGGCGGCAAGAAATCCGAAAAGTTCATCAAAAACTGGAAGTTTAAAGCTGAAAAGGGAAATACGACTGAATCCAATTCTGAAGTATCGATTTTCACCTATACAGAACCGTCAGGAGGTTTAACCGTAAAATGTACGTTGACCTGTTTTACTGATTTTCCAGCTGTAGAATGGGTGCTGAATTTCAATAATCAATCAGCAAAAAATTCACCGATCATTGAAAAGGCCTGTGCAATTGATTATTCGTTCGCGAGTCAGGATGCCGGAAATTTCATACTCCATCATTCCAAAGGAAGCAATGCGGCAATAAATGATTTCCAACCGTTCGATGAGCAAATACAAATCGGTAAAGATATTTACATGACTCCCATTGGCGGACGTTCATCAGACGATACTGCATTCCCGTTTTTTAATATTGAAATGCCGGCACAACAAGGAATTGTAGTCGCGGTTGGTTGGACCGGAAAATGGTTTGCCAATGTTGTTCAGAAAGATGAGAAATCTGTTTCTCTGAATTCAGGCATGGAAAACATGCATCTTACGCTATATCCAAAAGAAGAAATTCGCACCCCAAAAATCTGTTTGCTTTTTTGGAACGGCGATGACCGAATGATTGGACACAACCAATTCCGAAGATTTATTCTGGCTCATCATACCCGTAAGATTAACGGTCGCAATCCGGAGTTACCCTTATCTGTTGCATTCGAATTGGATGGTGCGCCTTTCCCCTGTACCGTCCATTCCTGCCTAACAGAAGCCTCGGCATTGGCACACATCAAACGGTATCAACAATTTAAACTTACGCCTGAACTTTTCTGGATAGATGCCGGGTGGTATTCGGGTTGCGGATGGGATAAAGTAAACGGAGAATGGCCACAGAATGTTGGTAATTGGACAGTTGACAAAGAACGTTTCCCAAACGGGCTTAAACCAATTTCCGACGCAGCTCATGTTGCAGGTGCAAAATTAATGGTATGGTTTGAACCCGAACGCGTTTATAAAGGGACACAGATTTTCAATGAGCACCCAAAATGGTTGCAGAGTTTACCCAATTCAGATTCATATTTGTATGATCTTGGAAATCCTGAAGCCCGGTTGTGGTTAACGAATTATTTAACAGATTTCTTTACAAAGGAAGGTATTGATTACTATAGGCAAGATTTCAATTTTGATCCGATGCCCTATTGGAAAAGCCACGATAAACCAGACCGAATCGGCATTTCCGAAGCAAAATATATTGAAGGTTTATATGCTTTCTGGGACAGTTTGCTTGTTCGCTTTCCCAACATGATCATTGATAATTGCGCATCGGGCGGAAGAAGAATTGATCTGGAAACAACTTCGCGAAGCACACCTTTTTGGCGCACTGATTTGGAACAAAATTCAACTGGTCATCAAAATCACACCTACGGATTAAATTTATACTTACCTCTACACGGAACGGCTTTGTATAAAACAGGTAATTACTATATACGATCAAGTCTGGGAAGCTTAGCAGTCATAAACTGGAGTGTTAATGGCAGCAACAATGAAACAATAGAAAACTATCAACAATACATTGCTGATTTTAAAAGGTTAAGACCTTATTTCTACGGCGATTATTATCCTTTAACCGTAGCTCATAAACGTTATATGAATAATAATTCATGGCTAGCATACCAGCTAAATCGTCCGGAACAGAAAGACGGAATCGTATTAGCGTTTCGCCGTGATCGGTTTACCGATGAATCAATGACAATTAAATTGCATGGACTAATCGCCGATGCTCAATATGAATTGCTTTATGAAGACAGTGGTGCTAAAATAGTTAAATCGGGTAAAGAATTAAATGACGGAACAGAAATAAGAATTTTAGACAAACCGGGATCCTTACTCATAAGCTACAAGATGATTGAAAACCCATAAATAGCAAACGAAGCACCTTTATTTTGAAAGAAATCCATAATCGGCACTATACCGAAGCATTTGTGAGGTGTAATCTTCGTCATAGCGAATCCGGACATCGACAGGATTCCCAGATGAATCGGGCACAAGCTCATATAAAGGATTTAAGAATCCGGAATATGGAGCTATATCTAATTTCTGAAATCGGGCAAGCACTTGAGCATGAAGTATTGGATCAACCTTAACACCATAATTCTCAACCAAATTTCGGGCAGCGTCCAGATCTCCTTCCGATTTTATTCGCTGAACGTCACGGAGTAATTGACCAAATAAATCCTTCAACAAGTTATAATCATTGATACGGACATAAGTTTTCCCTTCCCGGTTAATAAATTCAACTACATTCCGATCCCTACCCTTTTCGTAAACCCAACGAGCAATTAACTGACGGTTTCGCATATGAGATTCTTCAATATCTTTTCCGAGTTCAATTCGAGTCAGTTGAGTAATCAGTCCATTCCGTAAATATGAATCAAATTCAGATTTGCCGGTTTCAAGTGATGGGACCAGACCTAATTCAACCAATCGTTCGTCCATGATATAGTACAAGGCGAACAGATCAGCCCGCGTTTCTTCGATTGTTGAATAATAGTTCTTTAAAGCTTCAGTATTCACCCCATCACAAATCTTACCTGAACCATGACCTAAACATTCGTGCAAATCGGTATGTAAATTTCCGGCGAGATAACCATATTTCTGAGCACGTTCAATTTCTTCGGCATAAGCAGCAAATTCTTCAAGTACGCCATTATTGACGGAATCAAGAAAATAAGACTGAGTAATATTTTCAATCGTAACGGACTTCGAGCCATAACGTTCACGAATCCATTCAGCATTTGGCAAATTGATACCTATTGGAGTAGCCGGATAACAATCACCGCCTAGCATAGCCACATGAATTACTTTTGCACTCACTCCTTTAACTTCTTCTTTTTTAAACTCCGGAGCAACAGGTGAATGATCCTCGAACCATTGCGCATTATCACTCATTAACTGAGTTCGTTTACTCGCTTGTTCATCTTTATAATTGACGATTGATTCCCAGCTTCCTTTAATTCCCAGAGCATCACCATACACCTCAATAAACCCATTTACGAAATCGATTTTTCCATCCAATTCTTTAACCCATTCAATACTGTACTGATCAAAATACTGCAAATCACCCGTTGAATAATATTGAATCAATTTTCGGATATACGATTTCTGCAAATCGTTTTCAGCATATGGAATCGCTTTATCGAGCCAAAATATAATTTGCTTAATTGCCACACCATATTCGCCCTCCGATTTCCATACTTTTTCGGTCAACACGCCATTTTCTTTAACCAGCATGGAATTTAGTCCGTAGGAAACCGGTTCGGCTCCAGCACCGGATTTTAAGGCCGAATAATAATCTTCAGCTTCCTGCTGATCAACATTGACGTAGTAATTGTTACTTGAAGAACGAACGAGATCCATTTCCGTATCAAGATTTACCCGTTTAGTTTCCCGTCCCGGATTAAAAATAACATCACGCACTTCAGCGATCAAAGATTCAAGACAAACGTCAGAAGTAACATTAAAATCAGTCCAATCGGATAACTCAACCAATGAGTTGAAATATACTTCAGAAAAACCCGCCGGAATCTTTTCTGTTGAGTAATGATGATGAATCCCATTCGAGAACCATACTCTTTTCAGAAATATTTCAAATTTCTTATAATTTGAATCCGTATGAGAGCCGGAATATGTTTTTAAAATTTGTTCAAGCACAGCACGAACACGAAGGTTATAGCGGTTATTCTGATCCCATAAGATATCCCGACCACAAAGAGCGGCTTGTGATAAATAATAGATGTACAATTTTTCATTCAAGGTTAAACCTTCAAATTCAGGTACGGAATAACGCAATATTTTTAGGTCGGCAAATTTTTCAACAAATACATTCATAGGATCAGATATTATACAACTCTTTAAATTTTTCTTCCAACAAATCAGCCCGCTTTAAAGATGTCCTTAGCCAATCGAGCAATAGATTTTGTTTTTCGTCTTCGGTAAGTTGCCAATCAATTGAGGTTTGATTTCGAAGCTGATGAGTCAAATGATGCAAAGTTACTGCAACAGAAACGGAAACATTTAAACTCTCAGTAAAACCAACCATTGGGATTTTCATAAATTCATCAGCTTCTTTTGTAGCCCATTCAGTAAGCCCCGGCCGTTCACAACCAAAAACAACAGCTGTTTTCCCTCTGGACAAATCAAAATTCTCCAGATTAACATCATGTTCATGAGGTGTAGCAACTACAATTCGGTAACCATCCTGACGCAACTTTTGCAAAGCTGCCGGAGTATTCATTTCTCCACCGTTATGCTGGTTAACTGTAATCCAATTCGAAGCACCACGAACGACATCCGGGTTCATCTGAAAAGCATGCTTATTTTCAATCACATGAACATTCTGAATACCAAAACAATCAGCAGTACGAACAATTGCACTCGTATTTTGTGTTTGGTATAAATCTTCCAAAACTACAGTCAGATAATTTGTCCGAAAAGAAAGCACTTTATTAAATAAAGTAAGCCTTTCCGAAGTAAGGAAACCGGAAAGATATTGAATCAGTTGATCTTTCATGAATTGTTTTTATTAAAGGCGCAAAGATAAAAAAAGGGATGCATCATTTATGACACATCCCTTTTGTAAATTTTTTCAGGATAAATACTAGATAGTATCAGCTAATTCAGCACCTGGTTTAAATTTAACAACTTTCTTCTCAGCAATAGTAATCACTTTACCAGTCTGTGGGTTTCTTCCAGTTCTGGCGCTACGAGATGCTACAGAGAAAGAACCAAAACCAATAAGGGCAACACGGTCACCACTTTTTAAGGCTTCAGATGTAGATTCAACAAATGCATCTAATGCTTTTTTAGCATCAGCTTTAGTTAAATTAGCTTTTTCAGCAATGGCATCGATCAATTGTGCTTTGTTCATAAGAAAACATGTTTAAGGTTAAAAAATATCAGAATTTAAAATCAATCGCTTAAATAAAGAATTTGAAAGAAGTCGAAAAACTGAAAACAGCAATAAAATCAATGCTTTCAAATGACTTACTTAATTTTGTGACTAAATTCCTAAATAGAATTCAGAAAAACAACCTTTATGAAAAGTTTTTTCCTTTTTTTTTTTTGATTTTTTTAGCTCAATGTTTTTGTAGTTTAAAAAAATCTTCTACTTTTGCAACGCGTTTGGAGAGATGGCAGAGTGGTCGAACGCGGCGGTCTTGAAAACCGTTGACCGTGTGAGCGGTCCGGGGGTTCGAATCCCTCTCTCTCCGCAAGACAAAAAGCCTGAACATTATAGATGTTCAGGCTTTTTTATTCCATAAAATATCATTCCGAGTAGAACACAATATCACCAACATTCTAGCAAACAACAACATAAGTAGCCCACAAAAAAGCCACCCAACAAACAAACAATGCTTAAAAATAAATCGCAGAAAACTTATCACACGGAAAAAGGGGAATATTTAAGTAACTAAAAAAGGAGATCTGGCAACAAGATTACCAAATCTCCAAACCCTTTATCAATAAAAAATCATTCGAACTTTTATTGATTTTTTTCAAAAACGATTTTCTTTCTCGACACGAAATACTTTTTTTTCGCATTATTATGATGCAAAAAAAACTAAAAAATTCAAAAACACCAGTAAATTTCTACTTTGCATATTTAAAATACCGGTTAAAAGATTCACAGTTACTGATCAAATCTGTGGAATATGTTGGATATTGCTTTTTCAAGTCATTATAATAAGTATTCCCAACAGGCAAGGGATTTGATTCATCACCATTTTTTTGATGGAATATACGATGGTTTTCGCATCGACCAGCCATTCGTAAACATAGAGCAGCAAACCGATCATTCCGACTAACCTCCTTTGCTTTCAGGTAATACTTCTTAGCCAGCGTACAATTGTAATAATCATCGTTATCTTCAAATTCTGAATCATGAAAATTTACCGTCCAATAATAGCGTTTCATCATCCAGGAATTGCCATATTGAGTCATATTCAAATAGCAATTAGCTACCAAAAAGTAATAATAATCACGTCGTTTTTCATTGACATTCTCAGCTTTTCCCAAATAATCGATTAACGTTCGGGCTATTCCAACTTTAGTGTATTGAATTGTATCCCCATCGGTTCGGTGATGTCCGCTGAACATATTTGCTGAAAACGGATTGGCATCAAGGTAGGCATGATAAGGATAATAAGTTGATGTCCAAAGAGTATCGGCTACTTTCACAAAGCTTGATAATGCATTATTGAGCTCATTTTTTCGCATCAACTTAGTTCCCAACAAATCATACAAACGGCTTAAATCCTTGCGAAGAACATCATATTTCCAAATATTAAACTGTTCTTTATTGTTTGAAGATTCTACATCTGTAATCAATTTCTTAAGTTGATCAGGAGTATACTGAGCATCAAGATAAAAGAAATAATCATCGTAATAATCCACAAACAACGTATAGTTATTCGTTCTTGTTTTCCAGTAAATACCATTACGCCAATAGGTTTCATCGTCGTAATTAACCGCCCGAAGCTTGAATTTCGATAATAATGCAGCTGCATCAGTTGTATTTCCTTTAAACTCGAGTTCCCGGGCAACTGCAAAAATAAGTTTGTAATTCCCGGCAGAAAATTCTTTAACCAATGTAGATTTTATTTCATTGAGTATCATCGGCTTATTCGTCTGACCAGCTGTTAAACAAATAGCTTTTAATACATCCAGCTGACGACGAAGTTTTAAATTCGAAACAATCTGTTTCTGAAGCGAGGTAATCTCGTTTAGCGATGACGTATAATTTTCTGTCATATAATACAAATATGCCCGGACAAACTTCCAAAGCACCGGATTTTCGACTTTTTTAAGATCCGCAGACTGCACAAACTGCAACATCTTTTTTGCATATATCCGATCCTCTTCAATTCGCTTTACCGGATAAGCCTTCTGCTCATACTCCCAAGGTTCAAGAGAGGGATTAAAACAAGTATAATAGGGTGTATAAATCCAATCCTCAAGTTTATTGACCTCCCTTAGTAATAAGAAACTCAAACCAGCCTCACCGGGGTTCAACAGATAAAGCTCTTTAAGTACATCAAGTGCCTTACCTGTTTTCCTAAATCCGGACATCATCCATACCGCAATTTTCTCATCACTGTTTTTGGCCAGCTGCAAGGTCCGCTCAACTGGAATGTTCTTATTATAACGTTGGGAAATAGCCATACGTTTATCAGGAGCATAAGCAAATACCTGTGCAGCATTAAAATTCCGTCTAACACTATCCTGTTCTGTTAATGTATTAAAATATAAACTCCAGTAATCAATGATATTTTTTGTTTTGCTTTTACCAAAGAAGTTATTGAATATCGACTGTAATGTTTCTGAATCATCATTATAATAAGCTAAACGAATAGCCAAAAAAGCATATCGTTGCCGGATATCTTCATCCTTTACCGACTGAGCCATACGTTTTGCTTCTTCAATCATTTTTTGACGCTGAGGCACTTTTACATATTCCTGTCGTTCCCAGGGATCCGAAATTACGGTATTGTAGGGGTTACATTTTTTTGCAAAGTTTAAATACGCCAAGGCATCTTTGTCATGATGCTCATGAAGATAACGCACAAAAGTATTCGGGCAATTTGGTTTATTAATATCCGCCCCCATACGATATACGGCACGATACACATCCTTTTCGGTTGGTTTATCTTTACATCGGCTCCTCCACAATGAAATATTCTGTCTCATTGCCCCATCGATCGAATCATGAACGGTGACGACGTCTTGCCCATAGTTTACTGAATAAAATAAGCCGGATGAATAATTGAATTCAACAAAATCAGAATAATTAAATACACCGGAATTCAAAAGAGTAAACCGAATATCATCACCCAAGGGATAATAAGGGCCACAGGCATATAGCCTGAACGAAATACTACTGAATAAAATCAGTAAAAAAGCTATTGAGCGTTTCATGGTTAAATTGATCTAAATGGTCACCGTCAAGATGAAACAGAATAATCGTTTGATCTTTCGCCGATGGAATATACTTTTTCAATAAGTGTATTGTCTTTCGGATCGTTTCCGGTGTAATTTCTTCGTATTTTATCTTATCTCCAGATCGCAAAAATATAGTTTCCAGCTCTTTATCCCGGGTTACCTGAAACCACAATGGTTTTACCGGTTTCAAAAAAGAATCCAATTCATGTGGTCGAGGGTTTATTAGACCAACAAAACGGTTATTCTGATACACCTGCATCCATGAAAAAACAGGAAGTGCAACATCAAGTGGCAAAGGATATCTCGGAGTTTTGATCAAATATTTCTCAAGCTCTTCGGGCGATAGAATTGAATTTTTATCTTCACTAGCCAGAGGACTGATCAGATTATAACACATCAGCACTGCTCGGTCAACAGGAGGAATTCCCAGCTGATCGCGATACTTATACGGATACAGGCGCAATGTACATGAAACATTCTTTTTCGATGTTGCTTTTATCTTTTGAAGAAAACTGAAATAATTATCCCGCGTTTTCTCTGTCCAATCACAATCAATTTGGATTTCACTGTAATCAATCGAGTCCGTTTTCATGTGATTCTGAAAGTATTTATCAATCAGAAAAATAGTATTCGAAGCAAGGGTGTCCAGACTTCCAGACGAAGATTGAGCAAAAACCTCATTTTTGATATAAATAGTAGGGACGATCATTGGATCATGACTGCCACCCTCAGAAAGAGTATCTGAATTATGCCTAAATTCCCAAATATTCAATTCTGTTTTAGCTACCGGCACTGCGCCTAAAACCTCATTTTTTTCGACATCAAAAAACTTCACATAAAGCTTTTGTATCTGTTCTTCATCCAAACAGGTTAATTCTTTTTCAGCAAGAGAATACTGATTACTTTTCCAATAATAAAAGCCCTTTACAATCTTGGGTTTATCGCCTTTGCAAGCATAAGTCACATGAAAAAGCGAAACTACAATAAGCAAATATAAGATATGTTTCTTCACGTCTTCAGCAATTTTTAATTCCGCGACAAATGTCATAAAATATCCGATAGAATAAGCGAATATAAATTCGTTTTTTCTATCGGACACGCATAATCGAAAAAAGAATTAGATGAGCAAACTTCCTTTCCTAATCATTTTATCAAAAACCTATTTCCCAAAAATTGGCAATATCGGGCTAATTGCAATACCTGGCTGAT